>Ga0180009_10000438_pt1 | contig 58674 bp, 53 predicted proteins | sample OS_PC_MetaG_FD_123537 | JGI IMG/M metagenome (GOLD analysis project Ga0180009, IMG submission 123537) | Groundwater microbial communities from the Aspo Hard Rock Laboratory (HRL) deep subsurface site, Sweden - OS_PC_MetaG | ecosystem: Environmental > Aquatic > Deep subsurface > Groundwater... | reverse complement strand
CCTCAATCCCTCCCCGCAAGGGGGAGGGAAGCGAAGGCGCTGCTTCCGTCAATAGATGACATGCGCTAGCCGCCGACCAGTCTCCGGGCGCTGACCGGATAGACGCGGTCGCGACCGGTCATGACCACCTGCATGCGGTCGTGGCGGACGAGGCCCTGAAAGGCCGACGAGAGAATGTTGAGACTGCCGGTCGAACTGCCATAGGCGGGCAGGATCATCAGCCTGTCGTCGCAGACGAAGCACGGCGCCCGCATCGTCCGGCCATTCATCGCCACGCGTGCCGCCGGGTGCAGGTGCCCGGCAATCAGCGGCTCGGGGCGGCGTTCGGGGATATGAGCCAGGGTGATGCCGGCGATCTCGATGTCTTGGCGGCTCATGCCGGCAAGGCCGTGCGGCAGCGGGTCGTGATTGCCCGAAAGCCAGACCCAGTCGGCCTGCCGCGCCAGCCGGTCGAGCCGTGTCCGGTCGGCTGCCAGCATTCCCGCGGCGCCGTCCTCGCGGTGAAAGCTGTCGCCGAGCGCGACGACGCGCTCGGCCCGCGTCCGGCCGAGATCGGCTTCGAGCTGCAACAGCGTCAGCCCGGTATCGTAGGGCGGCAGCAACTGGCCGCGCCACGCGAAACTCGCCATTTTTTCGAAATGCAGATCGGCGACGAGCAGCGTCATTTCGGCGCGCCACAACAGGGCGCCCGAAGGCAGGGGTTCGAAAATCTGGCCGGCGAAACGGATCATTGAAGGGTCTGGCTCCGCTCCCGCCACGAGTGTTGCTGTCGACACGCTCATTTGTCGAGCGCCATCAGGTAATTGACCACCCTGCCCTGCTCGACGAAGCCGAGCGCTTCGTGCGCCTTCCGGCTGACGGGATTGTCGATCTCGACATCGGAACTGAAAAACGCATAGCCGGCGCTTCGCGCCCAATCAGCGGCGGCGCGGATGAGCGCCCGGCCAACGCCTGAGCGCCGGAATTCGGGCGCAACCCACCAGCCTTCGAGATGGGCCGCCGGCCCGTTGCCGGCGCCAGCGACGACGGACCGCTCCGAAATCTCGGCGAAACCGACCGCGTTCGTGCCGGAGACGGCCAAAAACACGACGCGTAGCGCGCCGGCAGGGTCGGCAAGCGTCGCCATGTCTTGCGCGTTGTCCTCAGGGCCGCAATCGGGCCAGAGAAGGGCACGCATCGCGCCCCAGAGTACGTCCTCGCCGGCCTGCATCGGCCGGACGTCAAAAGGATCGGTCACGTCCCGGTGGCCTCGCGCAGCAATTCGTCCGCCGCTTCCGCCATAGCCGATTCGCGCCCTTCCCCGAAGATCGGTTCCTTGGAGATTTCGAGCATGACCGGCACGGCCATGGGCGAAATGCGCGGCAGGGGCTTGTGGACGATGTTGGCGCGGATGCGCCTCAGGCAATGCGCGAGCCGCTCGATGTCCAACAATCCGCGTGCCGCGTCGCGGCGCGTCGCCTGGATGAGAACATGGTTCGGCTCCTGGGCGTAAAGGACGCTGTAGATGAGGTCCGCCGATATGGTGATCTGGCGGCCGGTCTTCTCCTTGCCGGGGTGGCGGCGCTCGATCAGCCCGGCGATCAAGGCGCAGTTTCTGAAAGTGCGCTTCATCAGCATGGATTCGTCGAGCCAGGCTTCGAGGTCGTCGCCGAGCATGTCCTCGTCGAACAGCTCGTCGAGCGACAGGCGCCCGGTGCGGATCAGCACCGACAGGTCGTCGACCCCCCAGATGGCGAGCGCATATTCGGAAGCGACGAAGCCGAGCGGGCGGGCACGGGCGCGTTCGAGGCGGCGGGTCAGGAGCATGCCCATTGTCTGGTGCGCCAGCCTTCCCTCGAAAGGATAGCAGACCAGGAAATGCTTGTTCTCGTGCGGAAAGGTCTCGACGAGCAGGCTTTCCGTGTCCGGCACGACGCTTTGCTGCTGCTGCAGCCTCAGCCAGTCCCTCACTTGCTGCGGCAGCCGGTTCCACGAAGGCGGGTCGGCGAGCATGCGCCGGACGCGTTCGGCGAGATAGGTCGAGAGCGGGAACTTGCCGCCCATATAGGCGGGTATTTTCGGGTTCTTGGCATAGGAACGCGAGACATAGGCCTCGGTCTCGCGCATTGCCTCGAAGGCGACGATCTCGCCGGCGAACAGGAAAGTGTCGCCGCGAACCAGATTGTTGAAGAAATATTCCTCCATCTCGCCGAGCACGCGGCCGCCGCGGCCGATCGGCCCGGTGACGGCGCCGCGCTTTTCGCCGCGCGCCCGGACGAGCCGCACCTTGACCATCGGTTCCTCGACGATGGTGCCGATGTTGAGCCGGTATTGCTGGGCCACCTGCGGATTGGCGATGCGCCAGAGCCCGTCCTTGGTCTTTCTCAGGCGGGCGAAGCGCTCATAGGCCCGCAAGGCATATCCGCCGGTGGCGACGAAATCCATGACGCGGTCGAACAGGTCGCGTTCGAGGTCGCGATAGGGCCAGGCGCTGCGGATTTCCGCAAAAAGCGCGTCGGCGGCGAAGGGCGCGTGGCAGGCACAGCCAAGAATATGCTGGGCGAGGACGTCGAGGCCGCCCGAGACCGGGTCCTCGCTGTCCTGGGCGCCCTCGGTCACCGCTTCGAGCGCCGCCTCGCATTCGAGCACCTCGAAACGGTTGGCCGGCACGAACAGGGCGCGGCTCGGCTCGTCGAGCCGGTGATTGGCGCGGCCGATCCGCTGCAGCATGCGCGACGAGCCCTTGGGCGCGCCGATCTGGACGACCAGATCGACATCGCCCCAGTCGATGCCGAGATCAAGGGTCGAGGTGCACACCACCGCCTTGAGCCTTCCCTCGGTCATGGCGCGTTCGACCTTGCGGCGCTGTTCGACATCGAGCGAGCCATGATGCAGGGCGATGGCGAGATTGTCGTCGTTGATTTCCCAAAGGCCCTGGAACAGCATCTCGGCCTGCGAACGGGTGTTGACGAACAAGAGCGTCGTGCCGTGCCGCCGGATGACCTCATAGATCTCTGGAAAGGCATAGGCGGCCGAATGGCCGGCCCAGGGGACGCGGGTGTCGCTCCGCAGAATCTCCAGCTCCGGCAAGGCGCCGCCGGGAGCTTCGATCAGGGCGGCCTCGCGCGGCGCGATGGGCGCGGCGATCCAGTCGCGCAACAGGTCCGGGCGGGCGACCGTGGCGCTCAGGGCGGTGATCTTCACCTCCGGCGCCAGCCTCGCGATGCGGGCGACGGCCAGTGACAGCAATTCGCCGCGCTTGGACGTGACGAGCGCGTGCAACTCGTCGAGGACGATGCGCTGCAGCGCGCCGAACAGGCGATGTGCATCCGGATGCGAGAGCAGGAGCGCCAGTTGTTCCGGCGTCGTCAGCAGCACATGCGGCGGGTCGTGGCGCTGGCGCAGGCGCTTGTGCTGCGGCGTGTCGCCGGTGCGCGTCTCGACCCGGATGGGAAGGCCCATCTCGCCGATCGGGGTCAAAAGGTTGCGGGCGACATCGACGGCGAGTGCCTTCAAGGGCGAAATATAGAGCGTGTGCAACCCCTCCGCCGGCGCGTCGACGAGATCGGTCAGGGTGGGCAGGAAGCCGGCCAGGGTCTTGCCGGCGCCGGTCGGGGCGATCAGCAACACCGAGCAGCGGCGGCGATGCGCCTCGAGCACGGCGAGCTGATGGGCGCGCGGCGCCCAGCCCCGCGCCGCGAACCATGACGCGATCGGATCAGGTATGGTCATTTATTTAACATTTTCGCGGCAAGATGGCCGTCCTTGAACGCATAGAGCATTCAGGTGAGTCGGCGTGCACGCAAGCCAAAACCACCAGAACCAGTCTGGACACATGCAGGATCGCCTGTCGCTGGCGCCCGAAGCGGCGGCCCAGGAGATCGCTTTGCGATCGCTTTCCGTGGCCGCCCACAAGCGCCAGCGCATTCTCGTCGGCATTGCCGGCGGACCGGGTTCGGGCAAGTCGACCCTGGCCGCCGACGTCATCGGGCTGCTGAATGATCGCATCGACGGCTCGGCCGCGCGCGTGCCCATGGACGGCTTCCACATGAAGCAGGCCAAGCTCGAAGCCGAGGAGCTCGAAGCCCACAAGGGGGCGCCCCAGACCTTCGAGGCCGATGCCTTCGTTCAGCTTCTCAAGACGCTGAAGTCGGCGCGCAGCCCGGTCTCGGTGCCCGGCTATTCGCGCCGGATCGAGGACGTGGTGCCCAATGCCTTCACCATCGCCGGCAACGTGCCGATCCTTGTGGTCGAGGGCAATTACCTGTTGCTCGACACGCCGCCCTGGAACGAGATTCCCGGCATTCTGGATCTGAGCTTTTTCCTGCATGTGTCGCCGGATGTCACGCGGGCGCGGCTTTTAAGGCGCCATGCCGAGCACGGTCGCTTCCAGCCCGACTGGATCGAACGGCATGTCGAAAAGGTCGACATGGTCAATTACGAAGCCGTCGAAGCCTCGAGCCCGCATGCCGACGTGCGCATCGACCTGAAGGTCGAGCGCTAGAACACGTTCGGAAACCGAAGGCCCGCGACAGCGAACGGTGGAGACCGCTTTACCGGTTCGCAAATGCGACCACTCAAAAACCCAGGTCATACGTTTTGATTCGATCAGAACGTGACATGGCCTAGACGCCTGCCCCTTTCCGCCAGCCTCTGTCCGAGCGCTTCTGTCGACGCGGCTTTTTGGCGTCGGGGCTTGCCAAGCGTTTGGACGCATGGCACGCCGTGGCGCATCGAAAAGGATGTCGCCATGACCAGGTCCATCTTCATCACCGGCGCCACGTCCGGGTTCGGCGCCGCCACGGCGCGGCTGTTCGCGGGCAGGGGCTGGAACGTCGTCGCCACCGGACGGCGCCGGGACAGGCTCCTGGCGCTTGCCGGCGCATTCGAGCCGGGACGCGTTCATGCCATCGAAATGGACCTTGCCGACCGCGACAGCATCGCCCGCGCCGTCGCCGGCCTGCCCATCGCCTTCGACAGCATAGACTGCCTGTTCAACAATGGCGGGCTGGCCCTCGGCAAGGGCGCGGTGCCCGACATCCGCGAAGACGACTGGCGGCAGATGGTCGAGACCAACATCATGGGCCTTTTGCACACGACCCTTGACGTGTTGCCGCGCCTCAAGGCAGCCGGTCCGGGCGCCTCGATCGTCAATACCGGATCGGTGGCGGCGCGCTTCCCCTATGCCGGCGGCAATGCCTATGGCGCCACCAAGGCCTTCGTGCACCAGTTCTCCTACAATCTGCGCATCGATCTCGCCCAGACCGGCATCCGCGTCACCGATCTCATGCCGGGCATGGCCAAGACCGAGTTCACCGCCGTGCGCAATTACGGCGACATGGAGGCGAACGAGCGCTTCTACGACGGCGTCGATCCGATCCGGCCCGAGGACGTCGCCGATATCGTCTGGTTTCTCGCCAACCTGCCGGCCCATCTCAACGTCAACTGCCTCGAACTGATGCCGGTGCAGCAGAATCCCGGTGGTTTCGCCGTCAACAGGCGGGGCTGATCCTTTCCGAAACGAGCGAAGATGCGCCCCGTTCATCCCTTCACGATCAGGCATCGCGACGTCTGGTCGATCGCCCTGCCGGCAACCTTCGCCTTCATCACCGAGCCGCTGGCCGGGCTGACCGACCTCACGGTCATCGGCCGGCTCGGCGATGCCGGACTGCTGGGCGGGGTCGTGCTCGGCAGCGTCGTCGTCACTTTCGTGTTCGCGGCCGCCTTCTTTTTGCGCATGAGCACGGCGGGGCTGACGGCGCAGGCCATCGGCGCCAAGGCGCGCGACGACGGGCTGATCCATCTCATGCGCGCCACCATTCTCGGCATCGGGCTCGGCGTCCTCGCCATCGCGCTCGGCAAGCCGATCGAAATGATCGGCGCCGTGCTCATGGCGCCGCCGCCGGAAACCGTGCCGGCCTATGAGCTCTATTTCGGCATCCGGCTCGTCTCGACGCCGTTCGTTTTGGTCAACTTCGCCCTGCTCGGCTGGTTCTATGGCCGCGCCGCCGCGACGACGGGCATGCTTTTGCAAATGCTCATCCATGGGGTCAACATCGTTTTGAGCGTCGGCTTCGTTTACGGCCTCGGATGGGGCGTCGCCGGCGTCGCCTGGGCCACGGTGCTCGGCCAGGTGGCGGCGGCGCTGACGGGGGGCGTGCTGGTGCTGCGCCATTTCGGCGGCTTCAAGCCGACGCGTGCGCTGATCCGGCTCGCGGCGCTCATCGATCCGCTCGAACTCAGGCGCCTGTTCGGCCTCGGGCGCGACCTGACCATCCGCACCCTGCTGCTCGAGGCGGTCTACGCCTTTTTCGCCGCCCAGACGGCACGGCTCGGCGACATCTCGCTCGCCGCCAACCACCTGCTCCTGCATGTGCTGATGGTCATCGCCTATTTCCTCGACGGCCAGGCGCAGGCGGCCGAACAGCTGTGCGGCAAGGCCGTGGGCGCCAATTACCGGCCGGCCTTCGGTCGGGCCGTTAGGCTGACCCTCGGCTGGGGTCTCGGCATCGGGTTCGGTCTGTTCGCGCTCGTCTACGGCTTCGGGGGCATGCTCATCGACTTCATGTCGACCAATGCGGATATCCGCGCCGCCGCCCGCGACAATCTCGTCTTTGCCGCCCTGACCGCCTTTACCGGGGTTTTCCCCTTCGTCTTTGACGGCGTGGCGACGGGTGCAACGCTCAACGCGGCCATTCGCAACGGCATGCTGTTCTCGGTGGCCGTCTATGTCGCGGCGGCGCTCGTCCTGCAGCCGCTTTGGGGACTGACCGGATTGTGGGTGTCCCTGCACGTCTTCTTTCTCGGGCGCGGCTTTTACCTCGCCTGGGCGACGCGGCGCAGTCTCGACCGGCTGTTTCCGTCCTGATCCGCCCCGTCAGGCCAGCGAAACGCGGCCCGCGGCCCAGTCCTCGACACGGGCATCCCTGAGGCCGGCGACGGAACCGCAGCCGCGCTTTTTGACCTCGGCGACAAGACCCGCCTTGATGTCGTCGACAAGGCCGAGACCGGAAAAGACCATGGCGGTGTAGAGCTGGATGGCATCGGCGCCGGCTTCGATCTTGGCGATGGCGCTCTCGGCCGAATGGATTCCGCCGACGCCGATGATCGGCATGTCTTTGCCGAGCCTCAGGCGCATCTGGGCCAGGCGCCGCGTCGTCAACGCAAAGATCGGCGCGCCGGACAGCCCCCCCGGCTCGCCGGCAAGGGCATGACCGGCAACGGCGTCGCGCGAGATCGTCGTGTTGGTGGCGATGATGCCATCGAGGTCGGACGCTCCGATGACGGCGGCGATGTCGTCCATTTCGGTTTCGCTGAGGTCCGGCGCCAGTTTCAGGAATACCGGCACATGCGTTCTGGCGCGGGCCCGTTCGGCCAGCACCTCGCCGAGCAGGCGCCTGAGCGCCTCGGCGGCCTGGAGATTCCTAAGGCCCGGCGTGTTGGGCGAGGACACATTGACGGCGAGATAATCAGCGGCGTCGGCGAAGCGCCTGACGCCGAGGACGAAATCGGCGACGAAATCATCGCTCTGCTTGTTGGCGCCGATGTTGACGCCGAGCATGGCCTTCATGCGCAGGCCCTCGATGCGCCGGAGCACCCGCTCGTGACCCTCGTTGTTGAAACCCATGCGATTGATGACCGCGTCCCTGTCGCCGAGGCGCACAAGACGCGGACGCGGATTGCCCGATTGCGGGCGCGGGGTCACCGTACCGATCTCGACCATGCCGAAGCCAAGCGTCGACAGGGCCTGCGGCACCTCGCCATTCTTGTCGAAGCCGGCACCCATGCCGAGCGGATTGACCAATTCGAGGCCGGCGATTTGCGTCGCGAGCTCCGGCCCGTCGGGCATGGCCGGCTCGGGCACGGCGCCGAGGCGCAAGGCCAGGATGGTCGTCCTGTGCGCCCGTTCGGGGGGCAACGACAACAGCACGTCGCGCGTGAGGTTCTGGACGAGCGGCAGACGCAGAAGCGGCGCAATCGGATTGGCCATCAGGCGATCCCTTCGGGCAGGGCGCAGGAGCCGTCGACATTGACGGCGAGCGCATGGTGTTCAGAGACCGCCGAAAGCGGCAGCGGCGCGTAAACATGCGGGAACAGGGCGCCGCCGCGCGACGGCTCCCATTCAAGCGCGTCGGCCACGGCAGCCGCCGGCACGACGCACAGCACGAGGTCGCCCTGGCCGGCGAAATAGCGTCGCAGGGTTTCCCTCAGCTGGCCGGCGGTCGAAAAATGCATATAGCCGTCGGTCTCGTCGACGGGGCTTTTCGGCAGCACGCCCTCGGCCTCGGCCCGCTGCCAGAGCGCCAGCGTCGTTACCTTGTAGATCAATGTGTCGGTTTGTGTCATATCGCCCGGTCGCGTCGGCCCTGATGTGATCCGGGCGGAATCTAGAGCATCGGAACGGAAAAAGGAGGGGCATGGCCGAACAAAAGTGACGCGCCCCACAGGCGGGATATCGCAGGGGCGTGCCAGCCTTTACAGCCCGGCCGTGGACGGATAAGTACTAGGATAAATTTCCGGTAATGAGACCAGAGTCCTCAACCGGCGATGCAACAGGAACAGGCATGACCATTATTTCGCACATGGCCATCTGGAGCGGCATCGACGAACTGGCGCGCCGGCATGGCCTGTCCGTCTCCGGCCTGGCGCGGCTGGCGGGCCTCGATGCGACGGCGTTCAACAAGTCCAAGCGCGTTTCCAAGGATGGGCGCGAGCGCTGGCCGTCGACCGAGAGCATCGCCAAGATCCTGTCGGCGACCGGCGAGAGCTTCGACCAGTTCCTGACGCGGGGCGGCGCCTATGGCGAACCGGGCGGGCAAAGCCTTCTGGGCACGTCATCGGTGCCGCTGCTCGGCTTCGCCCAGGCCGGCACGGGCGGCTATTTCGATTCCGGCGGTTTTCCCGCCGGCCAGGGCTGGGACGAGGTCGAGCTGCCCTCGACCGACACCGCCAGCGCCTATGCGCTCGAGGTTTCGGGCGATTCCATGCTGCCGCTCTATCGCGACGGCGACATCATCATCGTCTCGCCGACCGAGCAGGTCCGGCGCGGCGATCGCGTCGTGGTCAAGACGCGCGACGGCGAGGTCATGGCCAAAATCCTGCACCGGCAGACCACCAACCTGGTCGAATTGCACTCGCTCAATCCCGAGCATCCACCGCGCACCGTCGCGGCCAAGGATGTCGACTGGATCGCCCGCATCGTCTGGGCCTCTCAGTAAAGGCCCGTTCCCGCCACGAGCAGTGCCAGTGCGATTATCGCGGCAAGCGCCAGATCGTTGACCCGGCCATAGAGCCGCAACGCCCGCTCGATGTCGTCCGGCACCGCTTCGGCTCGGCCGGTCCCCATGAAGGGCAGGTCGACCAAGACGCCGCCATAGGCGCGCGGACCGCCGAGCCGCAAGCCGAGCGCCCCCGCCATGGCTGCTTCCGGCCAGCCGGAATTGGGCGAGTCCTGCTTGGGCGCGTCGCGTTTCGCGGTGTCCCAGGCGGCCCGTCCGTTCGCCGCGGTCCTTGTCGTCGACCTGCCTGTCGGAAAGGCCCGCAGCCAGTTGTCGCGAACACGCTCGGCATAGGCCGCTGCGGCGATGAGCAGCGCCGTCAGCCGGGCCGGCACGAAATTGGCGACATCGTCGAGTTTCGCCGCGGCCCAGCCGAAATCGGCGTGGCGCGCCGTCAGGTGGCCGATCATCGAATCGGCCGTGTTGATCGCCTTGTAGAGCGCGATGCCGGGCAGGCCGAACAGGGCGAGGAAGAGGAGCGGCGCGACGACGCCGTCGGAAGTGTTCTCGGCCAGGGTCTCGATGGCGGCACGCGAGACGCCATGGCCATCGAGGCGCCTTGCGTCGCGCCCGACGATCGGCTGCAGCGCCACTTGGCCGCGGCTGAGCGACAGGTTCAGTTCGTCGGCGACCGCCTGCACGGCGCGTCCAAGGTGGCGACTGGCAAGAAAGGCGGAGGCGATCGCCGCCTCGAAGACGAAGCCGAGCGGCAAGGCGCGGCACAAGGCCTGAGCCATCGTCGCGGCCATGCCGGTGACGAGGAGAACGATGGCGAGCGCCAGCACGCCGTTGAGCCGGCGCTGGTTGTGCGTCAGGTCGGCGCGATTGAGCCTGTCGTCCAATAGACCGATCAGTCTGCCAATCCATTCGACCGGATGACCGATCCTGTGCTGCAGAACCCCCGGATAGCCGACGAGGCGCTCGACGAAAAAGGCGATGGCGGCCACGAGCGTCATCATGGCGCGCGTCCGCTTGCCGGTGGCCGCGCCAGCGCCAGCAATGCATCGAGATCGAGCGCCCGTTCGAGATGGAGGGCGAGTCGGTCGAGGACGGCGTCGACATCGGCTTCGTAGACCACTTCGTCGGCGGTTTCGGCGCCGAGGACCTGAAGAAAAGCGCGGCGAAAACCGTCGGCGGAAAAAGCGCCGTGCAGATAGGTGCCCATGACGCGGCCGGAGGGCGAAACCGCGCCCTCGCCCATCTCGCCGATCAGCGCGAAAGGCCGGTCGCGGTCGGGGCCGGTCGTTTCGCCCATATGCATGTGATACCCGGCAATCGCCGCGCCGCTCGCGGCATGGCGGGCGTTTTCGAGCCGCAACTGCTTTGTCGGCGTCAGCACGGTTGCGACATCGAGTAGGCCGAGCCCCTGGCTCGTCCCCGCTTCGCCCTCGAGCCCGTCCGGATCGGCAATCGACCGGCCCAGCATCTGGTAGCCGCCGCACAGGCCGATCACGGCGCCGCCGGTTCGGACATGGGCGATGATGTCGATGTCCCAGCCCTCGGCCCGCAGGCCGGCGAGGTCGGCGCGCGTCGCCTTGGAACCGGGCAGGACGATCAGGTCGGCATGGCGCGGCAGCGGCCGGCCCGGCGGCACCATGACAACGCTCACGTCCGGCTCGGCGCGCAGGGGATCGAGATCGTCGAAATTGGCGATGCGGCCGAGGCGCGGCACGACGATGCGGAACACACCCTCGCCCGGCGGCCGGTCACGGCTCAGCGCCAGCGCGTCCTCGGCCGGCAGCCTGTCGGCTTCGGCAAAGTACGGGACCGGGCCGAGGGCCGGCAATCCGGTGCGTCGGGCGATCTCGCTCAGACCGTCTTCGAACAGGGACGGATCGCCCCGGAAGCGATTGACCAGGGTCGCGACCACCAGCGCCGCGTCTTCGGGATCGACGACGGCGAGGGTGCCGACGAGCGAAGCGATGACGCCGCCGCGCTCGATGTCGCCGATCAGAACGACCGGCGCGGCGACGGCACGGGCAAAGCCGAAATTGGCGAGGTCGTTGTGCCTTAAGTTGATCTCGGAGGCGCTGCCGGCGCCTTCGACGAGGACGAGGTCGGTCGCCGATGCCAGCTCGGTGAAGGCCGCGACCACGTCGGGCAGGAAGCGCTGGCGCGTGGCGAAATAGGCGCGAGCCGACATCGAGCCGACGCGCCGGCCGCGCACCACCACTTGGGCGCCGCTTTCCGCCTCGGGTTTCAAGAGCACCGGGTTCATTGCCGTCAGCGGTTCGCATCGGGCGGCGCGGGCCTGCAGCGCCTGGGCGCGGCCGATCTCGCCGCCATCCGCGGTCACGGCGGCGTTGTTGGACATGTTCTGCGGCTTGAAGGGGGCGACCTTCATGCCGCGATTGGCATAGGCGCGGCAAAGGCCGGCGACGATCAGCGACTTGCCGGCATCCGAGCCCGTGCCCATGAACATGAGGGTCCTTGCCGTCACGGCGCCTCCTCATGGGTGTCGATGACATGGGCATAGGAGCCGCACACCCGGCCGATGACCGAACCCATTGGACCGAGGCGGTTGCCGGCGGCATCGGCGGCGACGAAAAGCTGCTGCCCCGCCGGGCCGCTGCTCGTCGAGTAATGGAATTCGTGGCCGCTGAGGGCACGGGCGAAGGGCAGCGGTCCCTGATGGCGCAAGAGGCGATAGCCGAGGGTGCGATGCGGCCGGTCGATCCGGCTATGGTGCGGCAACAGGCCGGCCATTTCATGGGTGATACCCTCGGCGTCGGTCAGACTTTGGCCGAGCACCATGTAGCCGCCGCACTCGCCATAGATCAGGGCGCCGCGGTCGCGGGCCGCGACCAGGCCGGCCTTGAAATGCGCCGCCGCGGCCAATTGCGCGCCATGCAGTTCCGGATAGCCGCCCGGCAGGAAGACCGCGTCGGCCTGGCGGTCGGGCGCCTCGTCGGCAAGGGGTGAGAAAAAGCTCAGCTCGGTGCCGGCGAGGTGCCAGTCGGTCAGCCAGTGCCGGTAGACGAAGCCGAAGGCGCGGTCGCGGGCGACGGCGATGCGCTGGCCGAGCGGCGGCAGCCGGCGCGAGCCTTCGGCGCCACCGAGGGCGCGGGCGTGGCTCCACAGCCTGTCGATGTCGATTCCGGCGGCGGCGCTTTCGGCGGCGCGGTCGATCAGCGGGTCGATGCCGGCAATTTCCTCGGGCTGAACCAGGCCGAGATGACGGTCCGGCACACACAGCGCCGGATCGTTGCGGATGGCGCCGAGGCAGGCGATGCCACGGGCGTCGAGCGCGGCGCGCAGCATGGCTTCGTGCCGGTCGGAAGCGACGCGGTTGAGGACAATGCCGGCAAAGGCGAGGTCGGAACGGAAGCGGATGAAGCCTTCGGCCATGGCGGCGATCGACTGGGCGAGATGGGCGCAGTCGACGACAAGGACAACGGGCAGGCCGAGGCCGACGGCGAGGTCGGCGGTGCTGCCGATGCCGCTGCTCGCGCCGTCGAACAGGCCCATGACACCTTCGACGACGAAAAAGCCGTCGCTGCCGGCATGGGCGCGGGCGAGGGCGCGCAGCCGTGTCCGGCTCATGGCCCAGGCATCGAGCGTGAGACAGTCATGCCTTGCGGCGCGAGCAAGGAATTGCGGATCGATATAGTCGGGGCCCGATTTGGCCGGGCGGACCGCTACGCCTCTCAGGGCAAGGGCGCGGGCGAGCCCGAGCGCGACGAGCGTCTTGCCGGAATTGGATTGCGGCGCGGCGATGACGAGGCCCCTGGCGGTCATTGGATTCGCGAGGCGGAGCCTCTCCCTTCCCTTCCGCTTGCGGCAGGGCAATTGCATTTGGCTGCGTAGCTCCCCTCATCCGGCGCTTCGCGCCACCTTCTCCCGCAAGGGGAGAAGGACAAGTGCGACCTATCTGGCGGTTTCCCCCCTCTCCCTTGACGGGAGAGGGTGCCCGAAGGGCGGGTGAGGGTGGGGCAACAGGCTGTGCAACCGCCATATGCGATTGCCCTGCCCATCCAGGGCAGGGACTTCGAGCCGGACTCGGCATCGGCCAGATCCGTCGTGAGACAGAATGGGGGTGCTCTGAGCTTTTGGCTCCACCCCACCCGACCCGGCTTCGCCAGGCCACCCTCCCCATCAAGGGGAGAAAGAAGCCGTTCCCTAGCCAAAGCCGTTCTCCCGCAGGATCGGCGTGTACCAGTCGAGCCGGTCGCGGAACTGGCTGACCGGGCCGATGACGATGACGGCCGGGGTCGGGATGTCGGCCTCGGCACAGCGGATGCCGACCTCGCCGAGACGGCAGTCGATCACCGACTGGTTTTTCAACGTGGCGTTCGAGACGATGGCGACGCGATCCTCGCGGTCGCGGCCGGCGGCGATCAGCTTTTCGGCAATGGCGAAGAGGTGCGACACGCCCATGAACAGCACAATAACCGGCGCGGCGCGGGAGATCGCTACCCAGTCGACCGCGCCGGGCATTGTGCCGCTGACATCGTGGCCGGTCAGGAACAGGACGGCGTGGTTGGTGTCGCGATGGGTCGCGGGAATGCCGGCATAGGCAAGACCGCCAAGGCCGGCGGAGATGCCCGGGACGACGCGGAAGTGAATGCCGGAACGCTCAAGCGCCAGTGCCTCCTCGCCGCCGCGTCCGAACAGGTAGGGGTCGCCGCCCTTCAGGCGCAGCACCCGCTTGCCGGCCCAGGCGAGTTCGATGATTTTCAGGGTGATGTCCTTCTGCCGCGAGGACGGCTGGCCGGCGCGCTTGCCGGCGGGGATGTGCTCCGCCTCGGGCCGGGCCAGCGCCAGGATGTCCCTAGATACAAGCGCGTCGTGGACAATGACATCGGCCGCCCCGAGGGCATGATACGCGAGGAGCGACAACAGGCCGGGCGCGCCGGGTCCGGCGCCGCAGAGCCAGACCGAACCGGGGGCGAACTCGGGCAATTGCGCCGCATCGAGCCGGGCGAAATGACCCTTTCTGCGGCCAAGCTTCAGCCAGTCGAGCATGCCTTACCCCTGTTCGCCGATCGTTGCGCCTCATATAGAAGCGGATCATGGAAGATGACAGCGCCACCGATGCGATACCGGACCGGCCCCTCAGGCGCGGCTGGACGACCGGCGCCTGCGCCACCGCCGCCACAAAGTCGGCGCTCAACGCGCTGTTCGGCGGCGGCTTTCTCGACCCGGTCGAAATCACGCTGCCGGGCGGCCAGACACCCGCCTTCGTCCTGGCCCTGGAGGCGCGCGAAACCGGCTGGGCCGAAGCGGGCATCGTCAAGGACGCCGGCGACGATCCGGACGTGACCCACGGCGCAACGATCATCGCTCGCGTCGCGCGCGGCGCATCGGGGAGCGGCGTGACGTTTCATGCCGGACCCGGCATCGGTACCATCACCAGGCCCGGCCTCAGCCTGCCGCCGGGCGAGCCGGCGATCAATCCCGTGCCGCGCCGGATGATGCGCGAGGCGGTGAGCGAGATCTGCGCCCGGTTCGGCGAAGCGCCGGACATCGCCATCACGCTCTCGATCCCGAATGGCGATGAAATCGCCAAACGGACGTGGAACCCGCGGCTCGGCATTGTCGGCGGGCTTTCGGTGCTCGGCACGACGGGGATCGTCGTGCCCTATTCGTGCTCGGCCTGGATCCATTCGATCCAGCGCGGCGTCGACGTCGCCCGCGCCATGGGCCTCAGCCATGTCGTCGGCGCGACGGGCGACCGTTCCGAGCAGGCGGCGCGGGCCGCGCTCGGGCTTGCCGACGAAGCCTATCTCGACATGGGCGATTTCGTCGGCGGGCTCCTCAAATATCTCAGAACCCACAGGGTCGATCGCGTCACCATCGCCGGCGGCTTTGGCAAGCTCGTCAAGCTGGCGCAGGGCGCCATGGACCTGCATTCGGCCCGCTCGACGATCGACATGGCGGTGCTTGCGAAAATCGTCGGCGAACTCGGCGGCGACGACGCCCTCGTCGCGCGCTGCGCTTCCGCCAATACGGCGCGCGAGGTGCTCGCTCTCTGCCAGGCCGCGGGCCTGCCGCTGGCCGCGCGGATTGCGACACTTGCGCGACAAAACGCCGAGACCATCGTCAACAATTCGACTATACATGTCTGCGTCATCGTCGTCGGAGAAGCGACGGAAATCGTTGGGAGATCGGAAGAGTAGACCATGCGCATCCTCATCCTTGCCGGCACCGCCGAATCGCGCGACCTGGCGCGCAAGCTGATCGCGCGTCGTCATGAGGTCACCTCGTCGCTGGCCGGACATACGGGCGAGCCGGTCCTGCCCGAGGGGCGGGTACGCATGGGCGAGTTCGGCAGCGCCAGGGCCATCGCCGACTATCTCGCCGAGGAAAAGATCGAGCTGCTGATCGATGCGACCCACGCCTTTGCCGGCGCCATTTCGGCCGAGGCCGTCGAGGCAGCGGAAAAGGCCGGCGTGCCGCTGTTCCGGCTGGTGCGTCCCGCCTGGCCGCCGATCAAGGGCGCCAGGCTCAAGCATTTCTCCGATATTTCGAGCGCCATCAAGGCCGTGCCAACGCGCAAGAAGGCGCTCGTCACCACCGGCCAGCGCGACCTCGGCACCATCGCCGAGCGACCGGACGCCGATTTCCTGGTACGGCTTATCGATCCGCCCAAGACGCCCCTGCCGGCCAATGCCGTGCTGCTTCTGGCGCGGCCGCCCTATACGCTCAAGTCCGAAATGACGCTCATGGGGCAGAACGGCATCACCCACCTGATCACCAAGAATTCGGGCAGCGCCGAAACCTATGCCAAGCTCGAGGCCGCCGCCTCGCTCGGCGTCACCATCCTGATGATCGACCGGCCGGTCCTGCCCGAAGCGCGATCCGTCCATTCGGTGGAAGAAGCGATCGAGCTGGTTCACGAGCTTTCCGCCGGCATCTCGGCCTGAGCGTCCCGCTTCTTGCCCCTGTTCCTGAGGATATGGGCGAAATCCGCATCGTAGAGCCGGCTGTCGCGGAAACGCGCCGCCCCGAAGACCGGACCGACAAAAACCAGGGCGGTGCGAGTGATCTTTCTCCGGCGCACCTCGGCGCGCATGTCCTCAAGCGTGGTCAGGACGATCTGCTCGTCGGGCCATGTGGCGCGGTAGGCGATCGCCACCGGACACTTCGCGCCGTAATGCGGGGTCAGCGCCTGTTCGACATATTTGAGATTGCGGATCGAGAGGTGGATGGCGAGCGTCGCCCTTGATGCACCGAGCACCTCGAGGCGTTCGGTCTCGGGCATGGCGGACGCCTTGCCGGCGGTGCGGGTGAGGATCACCGTCTGGGAGATCTCCGGCAGCGTCAGCTCGGTGCCGAGCCGCGCCGCCGCGCCGGCAAAGGCCGGCACGCCCGGAACGATCTCGTGGTCGATGCCGAGCGCATCGAGCCGGCGCATCTGTTCGGCGATGGCGCCATAAAGCGAGGGATCGCCGGAATGGACGCGGGCCACGTCCTCGCCGCGCCGATGGGCCGCCTCGATCTCGGCGACGATCGCATCGAGATGGAGCGGCGCCGTGTCGATGACGCGCGCGTCCGCGGGCGCCGAGGCGACGATCTCGGCGGGCACCAGCGAACCGGCATAGAGGCAGAGCGGGCAGCGCTCGATGAGCCTCAGGCCGCGCACGGTGATGAGATCGGGCGCGCCGGGACCGGCACCGATGAAATAGACGGTCATGCCTCGCCCTTTTCCGTCTTTCTGTCGTAGCCCCTTGGCGTGAAGGCCACGGTGCCGTCGCCGCGCCTGAGGATGCGCGATTGCGACGAGCCGATGAGCACAATGGTCAGCATGTCGACCGATTGCGGATCGAAATCCTTGAGATTGGTCACCCGCACGCGTTCGCCGTCGCGGCCGAGATTGGTCGCAACGATCACCGGGGTGTCCGGGCGGCGATGCGCGAGAAAAAAGCCCTTGGCGATTTCGATCAGTTCGGTGCGACGGCCCGAGCGCGGGTTGTAGAGCGCGGTGACGAAATCTCCGAGCGCGGCCGTCGCCAGCCGTCGGCGGATATCGGCGGCCGGGGTCAGCAGATCGCTCAGGGAAATGGCGCAGAAATCGTGGCCGATCAGAGCACCAGCACGGGCCGAAGCCATCTGCATTGCGGAAATGCCGGGATGGCACGCGACGGCGATGCGCCGCGCCGCATCGGAAAGGGCGCGCTCGCCCGTTGCGTCTAAAAGCTCATAGACAAGGCTGGCCATGGCGTAGATCTGGGCATCGCCCGATGAGACGAGGGCGACGGTGCGGCCCTTGCCGGCGAGTTCGAGCGCGTGGCGCACCCGCACCTCCTCGTCGCCGAGGGGGAAGCGGTGGGTTTTGCGCCGACCCTGAAGATCGGCAACAAGATCGAGATAAAGACCGTAGCCGACCCAGTCGGTGGATACCGACAGCGCCCGGACCGCCGACCCGGTGCGCTGGGCCGCATCGCCCGGTCCGATGCCGACGATATGCAGCATGCCGCGGGCACGGCCGAATTCGGCGATTTCGATGGGCGCCGCGGCAAGGCCGATGGCGCAGGTGGCGCGGGCCGAGCGGCGCTTGGGCACCAAAAGCGTGCCGGCCTTGAGGGCCGCCGCCTCGGCGACGCCGGGCGTGCCGGTTTCGGCGCGGACGACTTCCGACGGGGTGACGAGCCGCGCTTCCTCCTCGGCTAGCTCGGCGGCGGAGAACAGGCGCAGCGGCACGCCGAATCGTTCGGCAACGCGGTTGAGCGCCGGTTCGTCGGCCTTGATGTCGATCGAGGCGATGGCAGCAAGGCTCTCCGGGCTTAGCCCCTTGTCGCTCAGCGTCGAGGCCAGAAGGCCATAGATTTCGTCGGGGGTGACGCCGCGCTCGCAGCCGACGCCGGCGACGAGCGTTTTCGGGCGGTAGACGAGATCGGCCTCGGCGTCGGCGCGCGGGGTGACGCGCACCTCGACCGAACCGGTGTCGGAGACCGGATAGCCGGCTTCGGCGAGCCAGGGCGCCTCGCCGACAATCGAGACCTGCTCGCCGTTGAGCACGCGCGCCATGGCCTGTTTGGCCTCGGCCGGGTTTTCGAGCACGAAGCCGGGCGGCGGTTCGTCAAGGCCGCGGGTGAAGCGCGTGTCCGAGGCGGTGGTCACCGCCGCGACGCCGCCAAGGGTTTCGGCCAGCTGGCGCGCCAGGGCATTGCCGCCGTGATGGCCGCCGAGCAGCGGCACGACATGGCCGCCATCGGCCGAAACGGCAACGACTGGCGGTTCGGCGCGTTTGTCCGCAAGCGATGCGGCAAGCAGGCGGATGAGAATGCCGGCGGCGGCGACGCCGACGATCGGCGTGCCTTCGGCAAAAAGGCGCGGCAGCAGGTCCGCCGCCCCTTCCTCTCCCGGTCCGAAGGCATGGACGCGCCCGCCGGTGGCGGTGGCGATCCTAGAGGCCGTGGCGGCCCCCGCCGTGGTGAACAGGATGATGGCCGGCTTGCGCTCGGGATCGAGCGCGATCGTCGGTTCGGGCGGCTGGGCCGGCGAGGGCGCGAAACGCCTGTCGGGCGCAAGGGTTTCGGCCCAGGCCTCGGCACCGCCATAGGCGAGGATGGTCGAAAAATAGGGCAGGACATCGCCGGTCACCGCTTCGAGCGGCGTCACGGTCTCGTCGCCATGGCTGGCCCGGGTGACGACCAGCGCCGAGGCCAGAAGCCCGGATTTTTCGAGCAGCAGGCGGATGCGGGGAAGGTGGCGGCCGGTCTTGATAATGGCGACCGACTGGGCGCCATGGAGTTCGCGCTCGAGCACCTCGTCCTCAAGCGGCGCCGGCAGCACCTTGAAGATCTCGTTGCGGGCGGCGAGCGGGCGGGCAATGGCGGCGGCGCTGGCGGAAACCGAGGTCACGCCGGGCACGACATGGACGCCGACCAGCGGTTTCAGCCGATCGAGAAGATACATGGCCGAGCCGTAGAACAGCGGATCGCCGGCGCAGAGATAGGCGACATTGAGGCCGGACGCGAGCCTGTCCTCGATCAGCGCCGCCGCCTCGTCATAGGCCTTTTGCGCCGGGGCGCGGTCAACGGCGATCGGCAGGTCGAGCGGCAGGCGTTCGGCCTCGGCGGCGATATGGCCGGCGGCGATGGCGTAGGCCAGCGGCTCCTCGCCCGGCTTTTGCGGAAAGGCGACAACATCGGCGGCGGCGAGAATGCGCTTCGCCTTCAGCGTCAGGAGCTCCGGGTCGCCCGGGCCGACGCCGATCAGATAGAGTTCCCCGTTCATTCCCCCTCCTTCGTGACCGTCCACTGGGTCACCGCGAGACGTGGCCGCAAGACCCGCTCGCCGCCGATCCGGTCGAGCGTCTCGACCGAGATGCGCGTTAATTCGCCGCCGAGCCGCGCCTGCCTTGCAAAGAGCGCCGCCTCGGCATCGAGCGTGACGCCATTGGCGACCAGGCGCCCGACCGGCTTCAGCGCCTGCCAGCATGCCTCGAAAAGCGCCGGATTCGCGACATCGCCGCCAAGGAATAGTGCATCCGGGCGCGGCTGATCCACAAGGCTTTGCGGCGCCTCGCCCGGAACCAATTCGAGACCGGGCACGCCGAGCGCCACCCTGTTGCGGGAAATGAGGGCGCAACGGGACATGTCGCGTTCGAAGGCGATGGCTCTTGCGTCGCGGGCGGCCCGCATCCATTCGATAGCGATGGCGCCCGACCCGGCCCCGACATCCCACAAAAGCGCGCCGGGATAGGGTGCGAGTCTGGCCAGCGTTGCGGCCCGGACCTCGCGCTTGGTCAATTGCCCGTCGGTCTCGAAAGCCGCGTCGTCAAGGCCGGGCACCGGCGGCAACAGCGGCGCGCCGGCATCGGCGACACAGTCGATGCCGAGGACAAAGAAGTCGCCCGTGGCGAATGTATCCGCCGCGTCGGCCGTGCCGGACGAGAGGCGTTCGTCGGCACCGCCGAGGTTTTCGAGGATTGTCAGGCGCGATTTGCCATAGCCGCGCCGACAGAGCAGGTCGGCGGCATCGATAAGTGTCCTGGCGTCGCTGGTCAGGGCGAGCACGCGGTTGCCGGGCAGGACATGGGGATGCAGGGCGGCGACGGGGCGGCCGTGCAGCGACAGGGTGACCGTGTTCTGCATCGGCCAGTGCAGCCGCGCCGCGGCGAGCTGGAACGAGGACGGAGCCGGATGAAGACCAAACTCTTCCGGCTCAAGGTAACGGCCGAGCGTTGCGCCGATGCCGAACCAGTTGGGATCGCCCGAGGCGAGCAGAACGGTCGGGCTGCCGCGATAGCCGATGATGCGGCCGACCATGTCGGTCAGGTCCCCGTCCCAGGCGACCAGCGTCCTTTTAGCACCCGCGAGTCCCGCCAGCCGCCGGGACACGCCGACAATGGTCCGCGCCCGCTCGACAAGCGCGCGCGCTTGCGGCGACAGGGCATCCGGTCCGGCCTCGGGCATGCCGACGATTTCGAGCCATTGCGTCATGGTTTCGGCCAGGCGAGGCTTGCAAGGGCATTGATCGCGGCCGCGGCGAGGGCGCTGCCGCCGAAGCGGCCGACAAGGGTCAAGTAGGGCACGCCGCGGCTATCGGCGATCAGCTCGGCTTTGGATTCGGCGGCGCCGACGAAGCCGACCGGCAGGCCGACGATCAGCGCCGGCTTCGGCGCGCCGGCATCGAGCCGTTCGAGCAGGCGGAACAGGGCGGTGGGGGCGTTGCCGATGGCGACGATGGCGCCGGCGAGCCGTTCGTCCCAGAGATCGACGGCGGCGGCCGAACGCGTTGTTCGCGCCTTTTTCGCCGCTTCCGCGAGTCCGGGCGCATCGAGCGTGCAGATGACGTCGTTGCCGGCGGCAAGCCGCGAACGGTTGATGCCTGCGGCGACCATCTCGGCGTCGCAGAAAACCGGCTTGCCAGCCTTGAGCGCGTCGGTGCCGGCCTTGCTGGCGTCGCCCGAAAACACGAGGTCTCCGGCGATATCGACCTGTCCGCAGGCATGGATCATCCGCATCGCCACTTCGGCATCGGGGCCAACGAAGCGCGCGAGATCGGCCTCGTCACGGACCAGGGCGAAGGAGCGCCGGTAGATCTCTTCGGGATCGCGGAGATAATCGAGCCCCATTCATTTCCCCTTTGCAAGCGTCACCGGCCCGAGCGGGTGGTCGGCATGCGGATAGGGCGCGTGGGCGTGATGATGGTGATGCCCGTCGCCGTGGTGGGGCCCGTGCTCGTGGTCGTGATGATGATGCTCCGGAAGCGGCGTGAAGGGCAGGCCGTGCGCCTTGCAGAAGGCCTCGTTCCGGCACGAGGCGTCGCAATCGCCCCGGCACGGGCAATTCTCGAGCCCGCCGCCAATGCCCTCGACGTGATGGTGATGGCTTTGCTGCACCGCGCCGACATCGGCCTCGAAGCCGAGCACCGCCTCGCGATACTTGCACAAAGCGCAGTTCATCAGGTTCTCGCCGCGCGTCATCTCGCGCAGGCGGTCGACGAAGGTGTCGAGAACGAGTGGATGGTCGTTGAGATAGGGCGCCTTGACGAAGTGGATCTCGGGGTACTTTGCCGCCGCCGCGTCCGTTGCCGCATAGATGCGTTTGACCAGAACGCCGGTGAACAGGAAATAGGGGAAGACAACGATCCGCCTGAAGCCGAGGCGCGCCGCCTTATCGAGCGCCGGGGCGACGAGCGGAAACGTGACGCCGGAATAGGCGGTCTCGCCCCAGCCAAAGCCCATGCCCTCCCACAGCATGCGCATCATCTTTGCGACATTGGAATTGGCATCCGGATCGGAGGCGCCGCGACCGACCACCAATAGCAGCGTGTCGTGGCGCGGGATATCGGAACTGGCCGCCGATTCGGCTTCGGCGATTCGGGCGCCGGCGGCATTGAGCATCCTCAGATCGACGCCGAGTTCGCGACCATAGGCGATCTGGATGCCGTTGCGGGAGGCATAGGTATTGAGCACCGAGGGGATGTCGTTCTTGGCATGGCCGGCGGCGAACAGCATGCCGGGCAGGGCGAAGACCTCTTCGACGCCCCTGGCGCGCAGGCGGTCGAGACCATGGGCGATCACCGGATCGGCGAATTCGAGATAGCCATACTCGACCGGCACGTCGCCGAGACGCCGGCCGAGCTTGAGCGCCAGGGCGGCGAATTCGTCAACGGCGAGCCGGTTGCGGCTGCCATGGCCGCACAACATGACGCCCGAACGCGCGGGCAGGGAAAAATCAAGACTCACGTCCACCTCCGTTTCAAAAGGGAGGCAGAGTTTCGCATCAAGACATCGCGCAGCTCCGGCCTTGATCCCCGATTTGGGTCGATCGCACCGGACTGACTTTCAGTCCCTTACGGAACGCTGCTAGGGCGTCTGTCTTAAGGGGTCGGCCCGGTCGCGGTCAACGTGCCGCGACAAGAACTACGCGGTCTTGCGCGGCGGTGCCGTGGTGCCGCGGATGCAGGCATGAGTGTCGAGCACGACGACGGTGTCGGCCGGAATCGTCGGATCGGCGAGCACGCGCAGCAGCAGGTCCATCGCCTCCTCGCCGATGCGCTCGCGCGGCTGGGCCACGGTGGTCAGGGGCGGCGAATAGACATCGGCCAGGGTGCAGTCGTCGAACCCGATCACCGACAGATCATCGGGCACGCGGATACCGGCCTTGACCAGGTCGGAGATCATGCCCATGGCCATTTCGTCGTTGGAGCAGACCATGGCGGTCGGCATGTCGCCAAGGCCGCGCTCTAAAAGCGTGCGCGCCACCTCGTGGCCGGCCGGGCTTTCGAAACCGCCTTTAAAGACGTTGCGGTCGGGCACCGCCAGACCGGCGTCGCGCATGGCCTGCATGAAGCCGCCCAGGCGCTCGAGCCTGACCGGCAGGTTCTCGGGCGCCTGCACGACGCCGATGTCGCGATGGCCGAGATCGATCAGGTGGCGCGTCAACTCGTAGGATGGCCTGAAATTGTCGACCAGCACATGCGGATAGGGAAGGATACCGGCCTTTTCCGAAAAGCCGACGATGGGCGGGGTCTGGCGATAAAAGGATTTGAGAAAGTCGAGATCGGCTGGCCCGAGCGGGGTTGCGTCGAGCACGAGCACGCCGTCAACGCGGCCGGTGCGCAGCCGCTCCAGCACCGGGTGGTGCATTTCATCGGCCCGCGAAGTGATGATAACGGAATAGCCGTTTTCCTCGGCGCGACGCTGCACGCCCTGGAACATCTTGGAATAGAAGATGTTGCCGATTTTCGAGACGACGACGAGCACATTGTGCGATTGCCGCGCCTTAAGGGAGAAGGCGGCGGCGCTCTTGACGAAGCTGAGTTCCTCGATGGCGGCGAGCACCTTGGCCCGCGTCACCTCGGACACCTTTTCGGGATCGTTGAGAACCCGGCTGACCGTCGCGGTGGAGACCCCCGCCCGGCGAGAGACATCGCTGACGCTGGCGCGCTTCATCACGTCCGCATCCCCCAGACGCGCCGCAGCCGATTAACTTTTGTCACCCGTCGTCACTCCCTCGTCCCCCGCCCTTGGCGCAACGCCCGGCCTTTGCCGGACACCATTTTGTTGCGCCGCGATCCTCTCCCGCGGGTCCGGCCATCCCTGCAATTGGCGGCCCAGGCATCCCCGATTGTCCGGTATTCGCAAACCAGAATGCTCAGGCTAAAAGTATCACATGAGGTTGTACATGCCACAAAGCGCAAATGTAACCGATTTCATGGACGTTTCGAGCGCAATAATGCCTAGCTACCGAGTTCCACGGGGCCACCCGCCCGCGTCCAGGCCGCAAAGCCGCCGGCAATGTGGCAAACCTCGCCGACGCCCATTTCGAGCGCGGTGCGGCTGGCCAGGGCCGAGCGCCAGCCGGCGGCGCAGAAAAAGACATAGCGGGCCGGGCCGGCGAGTTCTGGCCTGAAATAGGGGCTTTCCGGATCGATCCAGAATTCGAGCATGCCGCGCGGCACGTGCACGGCGCCCGGAACGCTGCCATCGCGCCGCAATTCGCCCCTTTCCCGCACATCGACGAAGACGACGCCGTCACTGCCCAATAGCGCCATGGCCTGTTCCGGCGAGATCGCCTCGATCATGGCTTCCGCCTCGGCGACCAGCGCCCGAAATCCCTTTTTCATGGTCTCTCCTTGCCGGGACATATTGCACTCGGCGGCGGTTTGCGATCAATCTTATGACATGCGATTTGCAGCGATCCCACTTGCGATTCTTTTCGCCATTCCGGCCCTGACCGCCGTGGCGATGGATTATGTCAACGCGCGCTACGGCGCGACCGCAAGCATTCCGTCCGGCTTCACCGCCACCGGACCCGAAGCGCAGAACAGCGACGGGCTGACGTTCTGGAACAAGCGGGGATCAATGATCATCGTTTATGGCGCCGACGTGCCGGGCGGCAATTTCGAAGCCTACGCGGAAGGCCGTTTCGTCCATGCCCGCGATTACGACCATTTTTCCAACGTCGAGAAGACGATCACGCCGGACTGGGCGGAGATTTCGGGGTCGAGCGGCCAGCAGCAACTGCGCGAGCGGATCATGTCCACCTGCAACGGCCGCCAGATCATCGCCGTGCAATATACCGCGCCGACCATGGACAGCGGCCTGTGGTCCCGCCTCAAGTCTTCGCTGAAGGCCGGTCCCGCCCGTTCGTGCTGAAACGGTTGCCGAAGCCCTGTCTCAGTTCGCGCCTTCGATGACCTGCCAGCGGTTCTGCTGGGTGATCAGCGCCCGGATGTAGTTCATGTTGTTCTCGACCTGATCGGGCGGCAGTTCGCGCGCATAAAGGGCGCGCGCCTCGTCGAAACGCCCTTGCAATCCGACGATCAGCGCCAGGTTCTGGCGGATCTGCGAGGTGGCGCTCGGCATCGAAACAGCACGCCGCAGATGCGTTTCGGCCTGGGCGAGATCGTTGGTCATGGCAAAGCTCAAGCCGAGATTGGCTTCGAGCGAGGCCTCGTGCGGCGCCGTCACCTGGGCCTGGCGATAGAGCGCCCTCGCCTCTTCGTTCTGACCCATCTGGTCGAGAATGGCGCCCTTGACCGACAGGGCATTCCAGTCGGGCCGGGTCGGGTCGAGCGTGCCGTCGACGACGTTGAGCGCCTGCTCGAACTGGCCATTGGCTGCGAGCGCCTTGGCATAGGCGATGCGCACCGTGGCGGTGTTGCCGTCGACCGCCATGGCCTGTTCCATGACCGCGACGGCCTGGACCGGCTGGCCGGCGGCGCGCAGGGCGGCGGCGAAATGAATGGCGGCATTGGTATCGCGCGGATTGGCCTTGTAGCGGGCGCCGAGCTGGACCACCGCCTCCTGGGTCTGAGCCTGCGACAGGCCGGAATAGTCCGGCATGTCGATGCTGGTCGAAGCGCGATTGGTGGCGCAGGCCGACAGGAGCACCGCCGCCGCGCCGGCGAGCACCAGGACGCGCAGGGACCTGAACGAAATAACGTGTGCGTTCGTCACTCTACTACTCCTCAAGGGCATTCGGCCCGCACATTGGCACGCTCTGGAAATAGGTCATTAACCCTAACGGCCGGTTAAGCCGACGTGCTGATGTGCTGGATTAATTGACTCCGTCAACATTATGCTTGATAGTGTCAACGATCTGGAGCAATTCATGACCGGGGACAACGAATACATCGCCGCCATCCGCGCCTTCAACCGCTTCTACACGCGGGTGATCGGCCTGCTCGATGAGGGCATTCTCAAAAGCCCGTTCTCACTGGCCGAAGCCCGGGTCGTCTACGACATCGGACGGCTGGGGCGCACGACCGCCGCCGATCTTGCCCGCGCGCTCGCCATGGATCCGGGACAATTGAGCCGACTCCTTGCCCGGCTGACCGAAAGGAGCCTCGTCGCGTCGACGCCGCGCCCGGAAGACGGACGGGCCGCCGACCTGTCGCTGACAAGCGCCGGCGAGGCGGCGCGCGCCGAACTCGACGGGCTGAGCGACAGGGCGGCGGCCGCGCTCGTCGCACCGCTGCCGCCGCCGCGCAGAGCGGCACTGGTCGACGCGATGCAGGCGATCTCAAACCTGCTCGGCGAGCACAGATCGGGCGATACGGTTCTGCGTGACCATACGATTGGCGAGCTGGGCTGGCTGATCCAGCGCCAGGGCCAACTCTATCACGAGGAACAGGGCTGGAACGGCGCGTTCGAGGCGCTGATCGCCAAAATCTATGCCGAATTTGCCGAGGCGCCGGAAACCCCGCCCAAACGGCTGTGGATCGCCGAAAGGGCTGGTGCTGTCGCCGGCTCGATCTTTGTCGTGCCCTATGCAGGAGAGGCTGGAACGGCGCAATTGCGCATGCTCTATGTCGAGCCCTGGGCGCGCGGCGGCGGGCTCGGACAGCGTCTGGTCGACGAGGCCGTGCGCTTCTCCCGCGCCGCCGGCTATCGCCGCATCATGCTGTGGACCCAGGACTGCCTCACTGCGGCCCGACGCATCTATCAGGGCGCCGGCTTCACGCTGGCGCGCGAGGAAAAACACCATTCCTTCGGGGTCGACCTCAACGGGCAATTCTGGGAGCTGGATCTGCGGACGTGAACGATCGGCGCCGACCTCGCGGTCGCGCGCTCCCTTCCGCTCCCTTTCGGGGAGGGTGAAGCCTTAGTAGCCCCGCGCCCGGTCGACCAGATGTGGCATGGACCATCCGGCCTCGAAATCGCGGATGACGCCGGCGAAATAGATAGCGCCGGCCGCCGGGTCCGAGACGGCGGCGACATGCGGGGTGATGCGGCAATTGTGAAGGCCCCAGAGCGGGCTGTCGAGCGCCAGGGGTTCGGTTTCGAACACATCCACGCTGGCAGCGCCGAGCGTGCCGTCGCGGAGCGCGACGGCGAGATCGGCCTCGACCTGCAGGGCGCCGCGCGCCGCGTTGATCACCACCGGTCCGCCGGGCAGCCAGCCCCGGCGCAGCGCCGAAAAGGTTTTGGCATTGAGGATGCCGCGCGTCTCGCGCGTCAGGGGCAGCAGACAGACAAGAATATCGGTCTTTTCTAGGAAAGGCACGAGCCCCTCCGCTCCCCAGAAGGCACGCACGCCCGGAACGATGTTGGACGACCGGCTCCAGCCGACGAGATCGTAGCCGAAGCCGGCGAGCGCCGCGAGCGCCGCCTTGCCGAGTACACCCAGGCCCATGACGCCGACATTGATGTCCTCGGCGCGCGGCGGAGCGATCTGTGTCCATTCGCGCCGGCGCTGCTGGGCGCGGAAGCGGGTTTCGAGGCGATGGTGGGCCAAGACCTCGGCAACGACATAGTCGCGCATGCGGCCGGTCAGGTCGGGATCGGAAAACCTGATGATCGGCACGCCATCCGGCAGGCCGCGATGGTCGAGTAGCGAGTCGACGCCGGCGCCGTAGGAAAGGATCGCCTTGAGATTGGAAAGGCCGGCAAAGGCGTCCGGCCCGGGCTTCCAGGCCAGGATGTAGTCGATCGATGCGGGATCGAAGTGGTCGTCGCGGCGATAGACGGGCCTGTCGCCAAGAAGCGGACCCAGCCGGTCGGCCCAGCCGGCTTCGTCGACGCCGTTCATGTGCAGCAAGAGGGTCACGCGCCGTCCAGGAAAAAGGTCGCACCACATCGGGTGCGACCGCAACAATTCAATGGCTGCAACATTGCGTCAATGGGTCGTGGCCGCGTCGCCGCCTTCGGTGGCGGCAGCGCCTTCGGGCGCCGTTTCGCCGCCTGCCGCAGGATCGGCAGCCGGCATGTCCTCGACCGCCGGGAAGGGCACGGGATCGCCGGACATCGTCTGCAGATAGGCAAGAAGGTCGGCGCGGTCGGTTTCCGACCGCAGGCCGGCAAAGCCCATCTTGGTGCCCGGCGCATAGCTCTTGGGATTGGTCACGAAGGCATTGAGCGCGTCGTAAGTCCAGGTGCCGTGTTCGGCGGCCAAAGCATGCAGCGCGTCGGAATAGGAGAAATCCCCGACGGCGGCGATGTCGCGCCCGATCACGTCGTAGATATGCGGGCCGGTCTTGTTGCCTTCGCCCTCGCCGAAATTGTGGCACGAGACGCATTTCTTGGCGACCCGGGCGCCTTCGTCGGCCGAGGCATTGGCCAGCAGCACCGGCAACGGCGTCGCCACGGCGTCGGGCCGTTCGGCGATGGCACCGCCTTCGGGTTCAGGCAGCGCGTATCCCGGCCCCGGACCCTGCTTGGGGGCATAGATAGCCTCGGCCAGAAAGCCGATGCCCATGACGAACAAAAGCGTGCCGAGGACGGCGCCGACGATTTTGTTCACTTCGAATGAATCCATATTCCGTCTCTCCCAAGCGGCCTCGGACAATCCGGCGGGCCACCTGCCGCCAGTATTTCAGGCACGATTCTCCAGGCGGCAAGTCGCCGCCGCAGCGCGGGCGGAAGATATAGACAAGACATGAACCGCGCAACCGCTTCGCGCGCCGATGTTTCCGGCTGGTTCGGTCCGGTTTTCGATGCTTGACCAAGCACTTGTCTCCACATCGGTGCGATTTGTTTGACAGGCCGGGGAAGCGGTGACAAGACAGGCGCGATTTCGGGAGAAAGATCGTGGCACGCAAGATAGCATTCCAGGGCGAACCGGGCGCATTCAGCAATCAGGCCGTAGCCGCGGTGTTTCCCGAGGACGAGCCCTTGTCCTGCCTCACCTTCGAGGACACGATCGGCGCCGCCCAGTCCGGCACGGCCGATCTCGCCATGGTGCCGATCGAGAATTCGCTCTACGGCCGCATCGCCGACATTCACCACCTGCTGCCGCAGAGCGGGCTCTACATCATCGCCGAGCACTACCAGCCCATTCGCATGAACCTGCTCGGCGTTCCCGGCGCCCGGCTCGAGGACATCAAGACGGTGCAAAGCCTCAACGTGGCGCTCGGCCAGTGCCGGCGCTTCATCAAGCAGCGCAGGTTCAAGACCATTTCCTCGGTCGACACGGCTGGCTCGGCGCGCGAAGTCGCCGAGCGCGGCGACAAGTCGGTCGCCGCCATCGCCTCGCGGCTCGCCGGCGATATCTACGGGCTTGAAGTCATCGCCGAGAATATCGAGGACGCCGCCCACAACACCACGCGCTTTCTCGTCATGTCGCGCATCCAACAGCTGCCGCCGGCCGACGCCGGCAAGGTCAAGACCACCTTCGTATTCCGCGTCCGCAACGTGCCGGCGGCGCTCTACAAGGCCATGGGCGGTTTTGCCACCAATGGCATCAACATGACCAAGCTGGAAAGCTACATGGTCGACGGCTCGTTCACCGCCACCCAGTTCTACGCCGATATCGAGGGCCATCCCGACGACCGCGGTGTGCAGCTCGCCTTCGAGGAATTGCGCTTTTTCACCGATCACATGCAGGTGCTCGGCGTCTATCCCAAGACGCACCACTATGTAGGGTAAGGCGCATGCGTTCCGGGCGAACCGGAAGGCATGCGCCCAGAGCATTTCCAAGTGAAGTGGACACCGGTTCGCCGTCCGGAAATGCGACAAACCAAGGGCTTGGAGCTTTTCAGTGTTTCCATGAAACACTGAAAAGCTCTTGGTCCTGTTACGCTTTTGCGGATTGAACCTGCATGACCTGGGTCTTTGCTTGGTCGTCTGTTCGAACCGGAAAAGTGGTGGCCACTGTTCGCTGTCGTGGACCTTCGGTTCCTGAACAGGCTCTAGCTGATCGCCATGATCGCCGCCTTCTGGATCGCCAGACCGGCCTGGTACTGCGTCAGCCATTTGCCATAGCCGGCGACATCGGCGGGATCGGGTACCGCCACGTCGAGCTTTGCATCGGCGAAGACCCGCCTTGCGAGGTAGTCGCCCAGCGGCTCGCCGGTGCCGGCGCGCAAATATTCGGCCAGAACGGCGATGCCCCAGGCGCCGCCTTCGCTGGCGGTATCGCCAACGCTCACCGGCGCGCCAATTGCCGCCGCCAGAAGGCGCTGCGCCACCCCGGCTGTCCTGAACATGCCGCCGTGGGCGAACATCGAGTCGAGCTTGACGCCCTCGCCGTGCAGGACGTTCATCCCAAGACTCAACGTGCCGAAGACGGCGTAGAGCTGGGTACGCATGAAATTGGCGAGGGTGAAGCGGCTGCCGGGCGTGCGCACGACGAGCGGGCGGCCTTCGCCAAGGCCGGTGATCGGCTCGCCGGCAAGATAATTGTAGGCGATGAGCCCGCCGCCATCCGCGTCCCCGTCGAGCGCGGCCGCGAACAGCGCGCCGAAAGCGGCGTCGCTGTCAGCATCGGCCCCGATCCGGACGGCGAATTCGGTGAAGATACCGGCCCAGGCGCCGAGTTCGCTGGCGCCATTGTTGCAGTGGACCATTGCGACGAGATCGCCGCCGGGCGTGGTGACGATGTCGAGTTCCTCATGCACGGCACGGAGCGGCTTTTCGAGCACGACCATGGCAAAGATCGAGGTGCCGGCGCTGATGTTGCCGGTGCGCGGCGCCACGGCATTGGTGGCGACCATGCCAGTGCCGGCGTCGCCTTCGGGGGGGCAGACCGGCGCGCCCGGCTGCAGCGTACCGGTCGGATCGAGCAGTCTGGCGCCCTCGGCGGTGAGCGTTCCGGCGTTCTCGCCGGCGATCAGAATGTCAGGCAGGAGCGCGGCGACATCGAGGCCCGGACGCAGGGCGGCGACCATTTCGCCGAAACGGTCGAGCATTCCGGCGTCGTAGCGGCGCGTAGCCGGATCGATGGGGAAAACGCCCGAGGCGTCGCCGACGCCGAGAACCTTGCGCCCGGTCAGGCGCCAGTGCACGAAACCAGCGAGCGTTGTGATGAAATCGAGTTCGGCGACATGCGCCTCCCCATTGAGGATCGCCTGGTAGAGGTGCGAGGCCGACCACCGGTGCGGGAAATTGAAGCCGAGCGTTTCGGTCAGTTCGGCGGCGGCACGGTCGGTATTGGTGTTGCGCCAGGTACGGAATGGAACAAGCAGCTCGCCCTTCGCGTCGAACGGCAGATAGCCGTGCATCATCGCCGAGAATCCGAGTGCGCCGATCCGGGCAAGCGTCACGCCATGGCGCTTTTCGACATCGGCCATAAGCTTGGCGACGGCATCCTGAAGACCGGTCCAGATCGCCTCTTCGGAATAGGTCCAGACCCGGTCGACGAACTGGTTCTCCCAGCCGTGACTGCCCGTGGCCAGCACCTGATGATCCGGCCCGATAAGGCAGGCCTTGATGTTGGTGGAGCCGAATTCGACGCCCAGCGACGTCTGACCCTCGGCGATCGCCGCAATGGCGTCGCTACCGATTAGCGTCATCGGTCATTTCCTCCCTGTTTGACGCGCCGTCGCCGGAGCACCCGGCGCACGCATCACACCTCCTCGCATCGCGGCCAACGATGCGGCGTCGCGCTCCATTCGCAATTTCGCGACGGGACTGCCAGTATCGTTCGCCCTCAAGGCGAACCGCCGGCATGGATGATCCGCCTTCGTTGTTTATGGGTGGATTCGACCGCGACTTATTATAGATTGCCAGAAAATATAACGAGTGGGGGAGCAGTGTGAATGCAGCATTCCGCTAACGACATGGACGATCACGGTGTCCACGATATGGATGATCGGCGTGCCCCGGATCGGAGCGACCGCAATTCGGTCGATCCGTCCAAGGACCCGCAGGTTCAGCGCATTTTCCGCAAGCTGGCGCAACCGGCCGGCTCGCAGGGCGTCGACGCCGACGTGGCGCCGCTGTTTCCCGGTTTCCCGTTCGACGTGCGCCTGGTGGCCGGCATCACGCCGATCGAGCGCGACGGCCCGCTCGACTTCTACATCGACCGGCCCAATGGCATGCATGGCTGGATCATCAACCTGACCGTCGAGGGCATGGGCCAGGTGTTCGACGGCCGGGACGCCTTCACTGTTGAACAGGGTGATCTGCTGCTGTTTCCCCCCGAAGCCGTGCATTTCTACGGCCGGGCGCCCGAGGCCGACAAGTGGTGGCATCGCTGGGTCTATTTCCAGCCGCGTACCTTCTGGCGCAACTGGCTGAAATGGGAGCAGCAGGTGCGCAACGTCCATGTGCTGCGAAAAAAGGGCACGCCGTTCTTTTCCGACATGGTGCACATGTTCGCAAAGATCGAGCGCTTCGCCGCGCATAACGACCAGCTCTCCGCCGACATGGCCTTCAACCGGCTCGAATACGTGCTTCTGGCTTGCCAGCGCGAGGACCGGGCGGCGCAATCGGAGAACGCGCCGATCGATGAGCGCGTGCTCGCCGCCTGCCATCTGATCTCCCAGGACCTGCAGCGCTCGGCCAGCGTCAGCGACATCGCCCAGAGTGTCTGCCTGTCGCCCTCGCGCCTGTCGCACCTGTTCCGCACCCATCTCGGCATGGGCGTCATCCAGTGGCGCGAATGCCAGCGCCTGCAATATGCCAAGCAATTGTTGCGGGTGACCAACGTGCCGATCAAGTCGCTGTCGCAGATGGTCGGCTATGATGACCCCTTGTATTTCTCGCGGGTCTTCCGGCGCCAGGTCGGCATGAGCCCCAACAGCTTCAGGGCACGCAGCATCAGCACTGACGCGATGTCGGAAACCGGTGCCACCATAGAGACGCTTCGCGAGCCGGCGCGCAGCGTCTATCTCGGCTGATGCCTGGAGCATCCTGCGCCAAAGTGGGAGCCGGCTTTGCGAAAGAAACGATGCGACTACAACAAGATAGAGCGGCGAAGCGGTTCAACCTGAACGCGCGCCGCTCCATGAAAACGGCCGGGCACTACGGCCCGGCCGATCCGTTCGCGGCGATCGCCCGTCGTCAGGCGCGGAAGCCCTGCGCCAGGTGCCAATAGACCTCGTTGGTCCTCAGATCCTGCTTGAACCGGGAGAGCTCGGTGCCCTCGTCGATCACCGCCAGTTCGACGCCCGCCATGGTTGCGAAGTCGTCGAGCATTTCGGTGGTGATGTCGTAGCTATAGGCGGTGTGATGAGCGCCCCCGGCGAGAATCCAGGCGCGCACCGCCGTCTTGAAGTCGGGCTTGCACTTCCAGACCGCGCGCGCGACCGGAAGCTTCGGCAGGTCGGGATGATCAACCGCGGTCACCGAATTGGAGATCAGGCGGAAACGGTTGCCGAGATCGACCAGGGTGACATTGATCGCCGGGCCTTTCCGGGCATTGAAGACAAGACGGACCGGATCGTCCTTGCCGCCGATGCCGAGCGGATGGATTTCGACGCGCGGCCTGCCCTCGGCGATGCTCGGGCAGATTTCGAGCATGTGCGAGCCGAGAACCCGTTCGTCGCCGGGTTGCAGATCGTAGGTATAGTCCTCCATGAAGGAGGCGGCACCGCTGAGGCCATGGCCCATGACCTTGATGGCACGCACCAGCGCCACGGTCTTCCAGTCGCCCTCGCCGGCAAAGCCGTAGCCCGACGCCATCAAGCGCTGGGAGGCGATGCCCGGCAGCTGGGTCAGGCCGTGCAGGTCTTCGAACGTGTCGGTGAAGCCCTTGAAGCCGCCCTTTTCCATGAAGGCGCGCAAGCCGAGTTCCTGCCTAGCATTGTAAAGCAGCCGGTCGTGGCGGGCGCCGCCGGAGGCGAGCGCCGCTTCGACGGCGTAGAGCTTTTCGTATTCGGCGGCGAGCGCCTTGACATCGGCATCCGAAAGTCCCGCCATCACGTCGGCGAGATCCATGATGCCGTAGCCGTTGACGGAAAAGCCGAGCGCCAATTCGGCGCCGACCTTGTCGCCTTCGGTCACCGCGACATTGCGCATGTTGTCGCCGAAGCGGACGAAACGGCCGCCCTGCCAGTCGTTCCAGGCGCGCGCGGCGCGCATCCAGCAATCGATCTGGCCCTGCACCTCGGCCTCGGTCCAGTGGCCGGCCACGACCTTGCGGCCGAGCCGCAGGCGGGTGTGCATGAACCCGCCCTCGCGATCGCCATGCGCCGCCTGATGCAGGTTCATGTAGTCCATGTCGATGGCGTCCCAGGGCAGGGCGGCATTGAGCTGGGTGTGCAGATGCAGGAGCGGCTTGGACAGGAGTTTGAGGCCGCGAATCCACATCTTGGCCGGCGAGAATGTGTGCATCCAGACGATGACGCCGCCGCATTCGGCATCGGCCGAGGCGCGGACCATGACGTCGGTGATCTCCTCGGCGGTGGTCACCACACCGGCGAAGTGTATCGGCAGCACCAGCCGGCCGTCGGCGGCCAGTCCTTCGGCAACCTTGCGGGCACCATCGGCCACCTGGGCCAGCGTTTCCGGGCCGTACAGATGCTGCGATCCGCAAACGAACCAGAATTTCAGCGGTTTCAATCCAATCATGATCCTGCTCTTCTTTTTCTCGCCGCCGGCAAACCCGAGGCGTGCCCCCATTCGATCCAGGCCGGCGGCGCGCGGCGGGCGCGCGCTTGCGACCTTGCCTTTGCGCCGCGATCCAGCCCCTCGTCCGTTCAGCCGTCTTCGCGGTCGGCCGGCAATTCGCCCTGGCCGTACCAGGCGTTTTTTCCGTGCTTGCGCTGGTAGTGGTAGTCGAGGACATAGCCCTCGAGTTCAGGCGGGTTGTCGACAATCTGATGCGTAATCGTGGCGATCCGCGCGATCTCCTCGAGGATGACGGCATGGCTCACCGCCTCGTCGGGCGAACGGCCCCAGGCGAAAGGCCCGTGACCGGCGACCAAAACCATCGGGATCGCCACGGGATCGATGTCCTTGAAGCGGCGGATGATGCAATGGCCGGTATTGGCCTCGTAGGCCCCGGTCACTTCGGCCTCGCTCAACGGCGCGGTGCAGGGCACCGGGCCGAAGCAGTAATCGGCATGGGTGGTGCCGAGCGCCGGAATTTCCCGCCGGGCCTGGGCCCAGGCGACCGCATGGCGCGAGTGGGTATGCGCGACGCCGCCGATATGGGGGAAGGCCTTGTAAAGGACCGTGTGGGTCCTGGTGTCCGAGGAAGGCTTGAGATTGCCCTCGAAGACGTTGTTGTCGAGATCGACCACCACCATGTGCTGTGGCCGCATTTCATCGTAGCTCACGCCCGAGGGCTTGATCACCACCAGGCCGCGCTCACGGTCGATGCCGCTGACATTGCCCCAGGTGTAAAGGACCACGCCTCGCCGGTTGAGTTCGAGGTTGGCCTCGCAGACCTGTTCCTTGAGCGCTTTCAGAGACACTTGCCACTCCCGTCAGTCGGCTTTGGCGGCCGAACTGAACGAACTGACGATCCAGCGCTGGATGACGATAAACGCAAAGAGCAGAAAGCCCGTCGCGATCATGATCCAGGCGCCATTGAGCGAGCCGTTGAAGATGATGATCGTCGAAATGAGCGCCAGGATCATGCCGCCGAACAGGGCCCCGACCACCAGACCGACGCCGCCGGTCAGCATCGTGCCGCCGAGCACGGATGCGGCGATGGCGCTCAGTTCCAGAGTGTTGCCGGCCAGCGGATAGCCCGAACTGGTGTTCATGGCATAGATGACGCCGGCGACGGCGCTATAGAAACCGGCCAGCGCGTAAATCATCACCGTCGTCCGGCGCATCGGCATGCCCATCAGGATGGCCGACGGGCGGTCGCCGCCCATGGCGTAAACATTAGTGCCGAAACGGGTGTAGTGCGCGATCACAATGGCGAGCGCCAGCATGAACAGCATGACGAGCGCCCCGCCTGTCAGGAAGCCGCCACCCGGCAGGTCGACATAGATATTGTTGAACCAGCTGACGAAAGGCGAACGGATGGGCGTCGAGTTGAGATTGACCATGAAGCAGGCGCCGCGCAGCAGGAACAGGCCCGACAGCGTCGCGATGAAGGGCTGGATGTCGCAGAAATCGATGATGAAGCCCTGGAAGGCGCCGTAAAGCAGGCCGAAGACCAGCACGAGGACAAGGACGAGAACAGGGTCCCAGCCGGCCTGGATGAGGCTAGCCATGGCCACGCCGACAAAGCCGATCATCGAGCCGATCGACAGGTCGATGCCGCCGGAGATGATGACGAAGGTCACGCCGATGGCCGCGATGATGATGAAGGCGTTGTCCGCCAGCAGGTGCCCGAACACCAGGGAGGAGAAGATTCGCGGATAGAACATGCCACCGGCAATGTACAGGGCCGCGAAAACTGCGATCGTCGCGAGCAGCGGCAGATAGCGGTCTCTCATTATTTCCTCCGACCGAGCAGGGCGATGACGGCGGCCCGGAAGTTGTTCGACTGCAAGAGCAGGATAATCAGCACCAGCAGCGCCTTGATGATCAGATTATATTCGGGCGGCATGCCGCTCATCAGGATCGAGGTGACCATGGTCTGAATGACCAGGGCGCCCAGGAGCGTCATGCCGAGATAGATGCGCCCGCCCATCAGCGAGCCGCCGCCGATCACCACCGCCAGAATGGCGTCGAGTTCGGAGAACATGGCGACCTTGACCGGGTCGGAGGTGTGCACGTCGGCGGTCAGGATGATGCCGGCCCATCCGGTCATAAAGCCCGAGATCGTATAGGCCGAGAACTTGATCAGACGCGAGGGGATGCCGGCAAGTTGCGCCGCGGCCGGATTGCCGCCGACCGATTCGATGAACAGGCCCAGCGCCGTCCGTCGCAGCAAAAGCCACAGGCCGGCGAAAATCACGACGAACAGGATCAATCGCGTCGGTATCAACCCGATATTGCCAACACTCAGGCCCTGCAGCAGTTCGCTCTCGAAACTCGGATCGGTACCGCCATAGATGAGATTGACCATCAGCCCGATGCCGCGCCCGGCGACCATCAGGATGAGCGTGGCGATGATCGGCTGGATGTCGAGAACAGCGACCAGCAGGCCATTCCACATGCCGCACACGATGCCGACGGCGAGGGCGGTGAACAGGATCACCAGGTGCGGGTCGCCTTCCTTGATGCGCCAGGCGATCACCGAACCAACCACGGCGACGATCGACCCCACCGAAAGGTCGATGCCCTTGGTGCCGATAACGACGGCCATGCCAAGGGCGATCATCGCCGGCGCCGTGCCGCGATAGAGCACGTCGATCATCGAGCCGAACAGCCGTCCGTCCTGAATGCGGATGCTGAAGAAGGCCGGCGCCACGATGGCGTTAACGACGAGTATGAGAACCAGCACCGAAATCGGCCAGACGGCATTGTGGACGAGCGCCGCGCGAAGCGTTGCGGCGAACGAGCTCTGGTTCTGCGAGCCGGGCATCTGCTGAGTGTTCATCGGTGGGCAATCGCATTGATGATGTTTTCACGGGTGATTTCGTCACCGGCGATTTCCGCGACCTTGTTGCGGTCCCTCAGCACCGCGATCCGGTCGCTGACCGCCACGAGCTCGTCGAACTCCGAAGAGGCGACGAGCAGGGCCAGGCCCTCGGTGCACAGGCGCCGGATGAGCGCCACGATTTCGGCATGGGCGCCGACATCGATGCCGCGCGTCGGTTCGTCGAGCAGCAATGCCGTCGGCTGCGACACCAGCGAGCGCGCCAGCACGACCTTTTGCTGATTGCCGCCGGAAAGCTGTCCGACCGGCTTTTCCGCGTCCGGGGTCGCGATCGCCAGCGCCTTGATCATGTCGTCGGCGAGCCTGTCCTGGTCCTTGCGGCTTAACTGGTGATGCCAGCCGCGCTTGGCCTGAAGGCTGAGGATGATGTTTTCCCTGACGGTGAGTTCGCCGATCAGCCCGTCGGCCTTGCGGTCCTCGGGACAGAATGCGAGGCCCTGCTGCAGGGAGCCGCGCGGAGAGAAGTGTCCGACCGGCTTGCTGGCGATCTTCATTGTGCCCGAATCGGGCTTGATGGCGCCGAATATCAGCTTGGCGGTCTGGGTACGACCGGAACCGAGCAGTCCGGCGAGACCGACGACTTCCCCGGCATGAACGGTCAGGTCGAACGGGCTCATGACACGCTTGCGTCCGAGGTTCTCAGCTTCCAGGGCCGGTGCGCCGATCGTATCGTCGGCGGCGCGCACGGGGCGGTTGCCAAGTTTTTCGAGCTCGCGGCCGATCATCAGCGAGATCAGCTTCAATCGCGGCAATTCAGCGGTCGAGGCCGTGCCGACCAGGCGACCATTGCGCAGGACCGAGATGCGGTCGGCGATCTGATAGACCTGATCGATGAAATGGGTGATGAAGACGACGGCGATGCCCTTGGCCTTGAGATCGCGCACGATCTGGAACAGGAGCTCGGTCTCTTCCGCGTCGAGGCTGGCGGTCGGCTCGTCGAGCACGAGCACCCGCGTGTCGTCCTCGAGGGCGCGGGCGATGGCCACCAGCTGCTGGATGGCAACCGAATAATAGCCGAGCGGGCGTTCCGGATCGATGTCGAGCCTCAGGCGCTTCAGCCGCTCCTCGGCCATCATGCGTGCCTTGCGCCACGAGATCAGCCCATAGCGTGTCGGCTGGCGGCCGAGGGTCAAGTTTTTGGTGACCGACAGGGTCGGGATCAGGTTGACTTCCTGGTAGACGGTCGAGATGCCCAGAGCCTGGGCTTCCGCGGTGGTGTGGACCTCGACGGGCTTGCCGTCCAGAAGGACCGACCCCTCGTCGCGCTCAAGCGCGCCGGTCAGGATCTTGATAAGGGTCGATTTCCCGGCCCCATTCTCGCCCAGCAGCGCATGAACCTCGCCTTCCCGCAAATGCAGGTCGACGCTGTCGAGGGCGCGCACGCCGGGAAATGTCTTGGAAACGCCGCGCATTTCGACGCGGTAACTGGTTGGCTCCGCCACGGCGCATGCCTCCCGCCATATGGTCTTCAGCCGGCTTGCCGTCCAACCTGCGTCACGCAGGCCACGCGCTTCCGGTCGTATCACATTCCCATGCCGGGCGCCCTGGCTGTTGCAGACAGGGCGCCGCGACTTGGGAGAGACTACCTATGCAGCCCGAAGGCAACGTCAGTAGCGCACAGACTACAGCACGTTACTTGGCAGTGTGCAGGTCGCCCGGAATGACGATCCACTTCGGCAGATCCTTGGGGGCCTCGAGATAGTCAAGGACCACGGGGTAGATGAACTTGCCGATGGCGGAACGCAGTTCGACCGAAGCGTTGGCTTCGCCGGCTTCGAGGGCCTTGATCATGGCCGGCACGTAGTCGACCGATACCATCAGGACGTCGGTGCCCGGATTGAGGCCGGCTTCCTTCATGGCCTGGATGGCGCCGAGCTGCATGTTGTCGTTATGCGCGAACGAAGCGCAGATGCCCTCGAGGTTGTTGGTCGCCTTGATGAAGGCTTCCATGACCTGCTTGCCACCTTCGGTCGTGAAGTCGCCGGACTGCGAGCGGACGATCTCCATGGCGGGGAACTGGTCCAGAACCGCCTGGAAGCCCTTCTGACGCTCGATGGCGGCAGCCGAACCGACGGTGCCCTGCAGTTCGACGACCTTGCAGGAGCCCTTGCTCTCGGCAGCAAGCCAAGCGGCGGCCAGCTTGCCTTCGAGATTGAAGTCGGCGGAAATGCGGGTCACGTAGAGCGAGTTGTCCTCGACCTCGACGTCACGGTCGGCGAGGAAGACCGGGATACTGGCCTTCTTGGCTTCCTGGAGCACCTGATCCCAGCCGGTGACGACCACGGGCGCGATGATGATCGCGTCGACGCCCTGGGCGATGAAGGCGCGAACGGCGCGAAGCTGTTCTTCCTGCTTGCCCTGCGCGTCGGCGAACTTCAGGTCGATGCCGTATTCGACGGCGGAATCCTGCATGTCCTTGGAGAAGGCCGGGCGCCAATCGCCCTCGTCACCGACCTGCGAGAAGCCGATGGTGACGGCCATGGCCGAAGTCGAAGCAAGCATCATCGCACCGGCAACAACGGCGGCGACCAATTTCAGATTCTTCATGTATTCCTCCCACGGTTAAATGAAAGCCAAACACCCGAGCGCGGGGCTACCTTGGTATTACTGCCCAAACTGCCGGATATTCTGGCTGGCGTCGCGGCACGGCACTTGTCCGTTCCGCAAACTTCTCAAACTCCTCACAGTCTAAAAGGCTAGGGCATTTTGCGTTTTCCGCATAAGACAGCGAATGGTCGTTTGTATGGATGATCCTGCTGAGCCTTTTGGGGGGAGAACTGGCGCTGCAGGCGAGCCCGGCGCGCGCAACGAAGGCACGGTGCCGGAGCACGCCAAAGCCCAGAACCCGCGCAAATCCGGCGATTTTCTTGTTCTTCCGGTTCGGTCGATCGCCCGATCGAGGCGTCTGCCGGCGCTCGGAGACAGCTTAATTCGGCTTTTGCACCCGGTTTTGCGGCACTGGACGGCCCGACACCGCATGGATGATGATGTGTCGATCCGGCCGACGGCAACGGATCGCGGGACCCTTTTCCCGCCGGACTTTCAGCTTTGGCGCGCAAGTATTCGTTGGTCTTTCGCAGGTAATCGCCGAGCAGATCGGTCACCGTTTTTCTCCTGCCCTGTTTTTTCCTGATCCCAAACGGCAAGGGTTCGGAGCGGTTTGCGTTCGAGTCGGATCGGCCCGCCGGCTAGAAACTGCTCTTGACCCTTAAATGGGTATGGGCATGCGAGGCGCCGTCGCCGTGCATGTGAATGACCGTGTCGCGCGCGACGGGGATGAGGCCGAGGGCGCCGTGCATGACGCCGCGCTCGAGGAACAACGCCTCGGCATAGGATGACACATCGGCGACATGACCGCGCATGATCGCGACATCGATCGAGGTCGAATGGTCGAGCGGCACCGACAGCGAAGCCACGGTCTGGTCGTGGCGGTCGAGCCGGCTTTGCGGCACGCGGGCGGCGAGATTGCGCACCGACTGGTCGATGGCGCAGCTGACGACGCCATAGCACTCCGCCGATGGCGGCGCGCCGGGAAGGGTCGAAAGGCCGCGCCGCACCAGGTCGCGGATGGCCTCGGAGCGGCTGGAGGCGCCGATGGCGGCCAAGTGCGCGTCGAGATCGGCAACAAGCGCGTCGTCGAGCGCAATCGTTATTCTCTGCATGGCCTCTGCCTCCCGTTGCCGGTTCGCAGCCTAGCGTCCCGGTGTCGCAGTGAAAAGCGCCTCCCGGTCCGGCCGGGGACTTGCGCTTGCCGGCAGAGTATGATTTTTCTTATAAAAATTCATATCAACGACGGTGACGATCATGCAGCCTTTCCAGCCCGCCCCGGTCCTTTTCGCGCTCGCTTTTGCCCTTTCGACGCCGGCGCTGGCGCATTTCCAGGAAATCATTCCGAGCGGTGACGTTCTCACCGATGGCGGTGCCGTGTCGTTCGACCTCAAGTTCACCCACCCCTTCGAGGGCGGGCCGCTCATGAGCATGGAACGGCCGGTCAGGGTCGGCGTTTTCCGCGACGGCGCGATCACCGACCTGTCTCCGGCGCTGGTCGATGTGCCTGTCGACGGCAAGAGCGCCTGGAGGCTCGACGACGCGCTGCCCGAACCGGGCGCCGCTGTCTATTTCGTCGAGCCGCAGCCCTATTGGGAGCCGGCCGAGGGCAAGTACATCATCCACTATGCCAAAGTCGTGGTCGACAGCTATGCCTCGGGCGAAGGCTGGAACGAACTCGTCGGCCTGCCGGTCGAGATCCTGCCGCTGACCCGGCCGACGGGGATCTGGGCCGGAAACGCGTTTTCAGGCGTGGTGCTTCATGACGGCCAGCCGTTGCCCTTCGCCGAAATCGAAGTCGAGTTCATCAATGACGGTTCGGTCGCCGCGCCCAACGACGCCTTCATCACCCAGGTGATCACGGCCGATGCCAACGGCACCTTCACCTATGCCATGCCGCGGCCAGGCTGGTGGGGCTTTGCAGCACTTGTCGAAGGCGATACACAAATGGTCTCGCCTGAGGGGGACGAGGTGCCGGTGGAACTGGGCGCCCTGATCTGGGTGAAAGCCACCGGCATGAACGAGTAACCGGGCAACGGAACCACACCCTCATGGCGCATATCCCAGACGGCATTCTCAGCGCCCCGGTGCTGATCGGCGGCACGGCGCTGGCCCTTGGCGGGCTGGCGCTCGGGCTCAGGGCGCTCGACGACAGGACGATCCCGAAAACGGCGATCCTCGCCGCCGGGTTTTTCGCCGGATCGCTGCTGGCCATTCCGGTCGGACCGTCGAGCGTCCATCTGTTGTTCGGCGGGCTGATGGGGCTGATGCTCGGCATGGCTGTGTTTCCCGCCCTGGTCGTGGCGCTGCTGCTGCAGGCGCTGCTGTTCGGCATGGGCGGACTGACCACGCTCGGCGTCAACACGCTCAACATGGCGCTGCCCGGCGTGGCCTTGGCAATGCTGGTCGGCCCGATTCTGCGCGCGACCGGCTCCGCCAGCCTCAGGGCGCTCCTGGCGGCGCTGGCCGGCGCGCTGGCGGTGTTCGGCACGGGCGGCATGGTGGCACTTTCGCTGTTCCTGTCCTCGTCCGACTATGTGCCGGTCGCCAGCGTTCTTCTGGCCACCTACCTGCCGCTCGCCCTGGTCGAGGCTTTCGTCACCGCCGCCACGGTCGGCTTTCTCGTCCGCGTGCGGCCCGATGCGCTCCTGCCGGTGCTGCCATGAAACGGCTCGTCGTTTTCGCCCTGATCGTTCTGGCCATTCTCGTTCAGCCCGTCGCGGCCCATTCGCTGCGGGTCTTTGCCGCCATCGAGGGCAACGCCGTTTCCGGTTATGCCTTCTTCATAGGCGGCGGACGGGCCAAGGACACGCCGTGGAACGCGGTCGATGAAGCCGGCAGAGAAATCGGCGCCGGCCGGACCGGTGCCGACGGCGCGTTTCGCTTCACAATTCCCGAACCGATCATTTCGGACATCACCGTCACCGTCGACACGCAGGAGGGCCATTTCGCCGCGACGGTGCTGAAGGCAGCACGCTTCGGCGCCGGTGAAACCGCCGCCCCCGCCGCTGTTCCGGCGACGTCGGCGGCCGCTGTCTCCTCTTCCGAACCGCCAGAAGCCGGCAGTGCCGCGCTGGTCGAGGCGGCGGTGCAACGCCAGGTGGCGCCGCTCATGCAGCGGATCGAGGAGATGGATGCGCGCCTGCGCTTCGCCGATATCCTCGCCGGCATTTTCCTCATCATCGGGCTGGCCGGCATCGGTCTGTGGGCACGGAGCCTTCGCAAGTGACGCCGATCGCCGATATCCGGCTGCGCCTTCTCGCCACGGTGCTGCTGGTAATCGCGCTGTCGCAGGTCGGCGGGCTCGGCATGGCCGTGACCGGGTTCGGTCTGGCGATGCTGCTGGCGCTGATCGCGGGGCTGGACAGCAAGGCCTGGCGGCGCGTGCTTCAAGTCGAATTGTTCGTCGTTCTGCTGTTCCTGACCCTGCCCTTTGCCATTTCAGGGACGCCTCTTCTGGCCGTCGGGCCGCTGACGGCGAGCCTGGAAGGGCTGGCGCGCGCCGCGCTCATCGCCTGCAAGGTTTCGGCGGCGGTGCTGGTCGTCGCGGCGCTGATCGGCGGCGTCGCGCCGGAACGGATCGGCGCCGGGCTGAGGGCGCTGAACGTGCCCGAGAGGCTGGTGCGGCTGTTGCTTCTGACGGTGCGCTATCTGTCCGTCATTCGCAGCGAGGCGGCGCGGCTTCACGACGCCATGCGGGCGCGGGGCTTTGTGCCGCGCTCGAACCGCCACACCTGGCGCGCCTATGGCTATCTGATCGGCATGTTGCTGGTCCGGGCCCTTGAGCGGGCGCAAAGGGTCGAGGAGGCGATGCGTTGCCGCGGCTTTTCCGGGCGTTTTCCCCATGCCGCCCTGCCGGCGCCACGGTTTTCCGACTGGGCCGGCTTTGTCGCCTTGACTGGCCTCGCTGCCGCGCTGCTGGCAGGGCAGTTCGCATGAGCGTGCTCATTTCCCTTTCCGACATCACGGTCGGCCGCGACGGAAATGCCGTCTTGCGCGGCGCCTCGCTGCAACTCGCCGCCGGCGAGCGACTGGCGATCGTCGGGCCGAACGGGGCCGGCAAGACGACCTTGTTGCGCGCCATTGTCGGGCTCGAACGCGCCGATGCCGGCGATATCGTGCTGTTCGGCAAGTCTTGTCGCGACGAAAGGGATTTCCGGCTGGCGCGACCGCGCATCGGCTTCCTGTTCCAGGACAGCGAGGACCAGCTGTTTTGCCCGAGCGTTGTCGAGGACGTGATGTTCGGCCCGCTCAATACCGGCAGCAGCGCGGCCGAGGCACGGGCGCGCGCCGAAGAGGCACTCGCTGCATTGGGCATCAGCGCGCTCGCCGAACGGATCAGCCACAGGCTGTCGGGCGGCGAGAAGCGGCTGGTCTGCCTCGCCGGACTCCTCGCCATGCAGCCGGACGTGCTGCTGCTCGATGAACCGACCAATGGCGTCGACGCCGACAATGGCAGGCGGCTGCGGTCGGCGCTCGACCGGTTTTCCGGGGCGATGATCCTTGTCTCGCACGATGCCGGTTTCGTGGTCGAGCATGCCGGCCGGGCGATGCTGCTGCAGCACGGACGCCTCGAACCGGCCGAGATCCACGCGCATCCGCATGTCCACACGCATGCCCATGTGCATGCCCATGACGGCGCGAGACCGGGCCAACATGGGCATGCACCGGCGCACACCCATGCCGACGAAGTCGAGCAGGAAGCCTCGGACTGATCAGGCGCCGGTCCGTTGCCGCCAGCGCCTCGCATAGCTGGCGAGACCGGGGTGCTCGAGCGGCGTGACGGGCTCGGACAGGCGGACGATATCGGGTGGCACGGCGTCGAACAGCATGGCGGCGCCGAGGGCGGTGCCGGTGCCCTCATGCGACGGCCGCACCCGTTTTCCGGTCAAGGCAGAAAGGGCGCGGGCAAAAAGTTCGTTATGCGCCAAAGGACCTTCGAGCATGATGTCGTCGCCACAGCCGCAAAGATCGAGCGCGGTCGCGGTCATCAGCGCCAGATAGAGGCTGACGGCGGCGAGCCGCCGGGCGGGCGTCAGGCCCTCCGGTGCGTTGATCCAGGTGCCCTTTGCGCGCGGGAAAGGACCGACGGCGCCGACAAAGCCGGGCAATACCATCACATCCTTGTCGAGCACATGGCCGATATCGGCATCATCGGGAATCGGCGCCTCGATGCCGGCCATCAGCACCGCGAATTCGCGGCCGCCCATGAAGCGGGCGGTCGGCACGGGCCGCCCGAAGACGTCGACATTGGCGAGGCAATCGCGGCGCTCGTCGAGCCGGTCCGTTTCGGCGCCGGGCGACATGACGATCGTCCAGGTCCCCGACGAAACAACCGAGAGCCGCTGTTTGGCCGCGAGCAGATAGGGCAGCAGCGAGGCATTGGAATCGTGGATGCCGGTCGCGACCGGTGTTTGCGGGTCGAGCCCGGTGATTTCGGCGACAGCGGCAGACACCGGACCGACCACCGACCGGGCCAGTCTCAGCGGCGGAAAAAGCTTGCGCCAGCCCATCGCATCGACCAGCGCGGAGAAATCATGGCGCTTCGGCGCCCAGAGATCGGTGTGAACGCCGAGCGAGGTCACCTCGCTCGCCTTGATACCCGTCAGCCGCAAGGCCCAGTATTGCGGATACATGAGGATGTCGGTGACGGCGGCGAAGGCGGCGGGTTCGGTCTCATGCTGGAAAAAAAGCTGGGCGCCGAGATTGAGCCCGACCGGCAGGGGCGGCGAGAAGGTCTCGGCAAAACCGGCCCGCAGCTTGTCATAATCCTCGCGCAGCCGTTCCGGGCCGGCATGCTCGTAATCGAGCACCGGCAGCGCAATTGTATCTCCGGCCATGAGCACGGCGGTGGCGCCATGGGTGGTGATCGATATCGCATCGACGCCATGCGCGGCGGCGAGTTTTTGCAGTCCGTCGAGGATGAAGCGCCAGAGCCGGTCGAGATCGTAATGCAGATAGGGTGGGCCGGGCATGACCGTGTTGGCGACCGACAGCCTTTCGACTTCGCGGCCATCGACGGCGTCGAACAACACAAGCTTGGCATTGGTCTTGCCGACATCGATAACGGCGATGTGCCGCAACATCATTCCCCCTCGAACATGCGGCGCCAGAGGTCGGCGCCAGCGCGCCGGAAAGTGACGGTTTCGGCCGGTCGGGTCAATGCAGGGGTGTCAGGTTCGATCACAATACGACGCAATATGACTTGATTTGCGCGTTCATGATTGACATGGCGCGCCGGCGCCGACAGGTTCGCGGCGGTTCCGATGCAAAATCACGCATCGGAGAACGAGGGAGGCGACCATTCCTGCAACCGCCGGCAACCAAACACTTCCCAATGGCTGGGACGACGTCCGCGCCGCTTCGATGAGCGAACCGGAAAAACTCTTGTACCGGTCGAACCTGCTCGGTTCCGACAAGCGGATCACCAATTATGGCGGCGGCAACACCTCGGCCAAAGTGATGGCGCGCGCCCCCCTGACGGGCGCGGAGGTGGAAGTGCTCTGGGTTAAAGGCTCAGGCGGCGATGTCGGCTCGATGACGCTCGACGGGTTCTCGACGCTCTATATGGACAAGTTGAGGGCGCTGAAGGGGCTTTATCGCGGCGTCGCCCATGAAGACGAGATGGTTGGCTACCTGCCGCATTGTACCTTCAACCTCAATGCCCGCGCCGCCTCGATCGACACGCCCCTGCATGCCTATGTGCCCAAACGCCATGTCGACCACATGCATCCCGACGCCGTCATCGCCATCGCCGCGGCGCGGAATTCCAAGGAACTGACCCAACAGATCTATGGCGACGAGATCGGCTGGCTGCCCTGGAAGCGGCCGGGCTACGAACTGGGGCTGTGGCTCGAAAAATTCTGCCTCGAAAACCCGAAGGCCAAGGGCTGCGTGCTCGGCAGCCATGGCCTGTTCACCTGGGCCGACGACGCCAAGGAATGCTATGAGCTGACGCTCGCGGTCATCCAGAAGGCGACCGACTGGTTTGCCGAAAGGACCGAGCACATTCCAGCCTTCGGCGGCCCGGCGCATGCGAGCCTTGCGGCCGATGAACGCCGCGCCGTCGCTTCGCGGCTGATGCCGGCGATCCGCGGCCTGATCTCGGAACAGCAGTCCATGGTCGGCCATTTCGACGACAGCGACACCGTGCTCGACTTCGTCAATTCGAGGAACATGCCGGCGTTGGCCGCTCAGGGCACCTCCTGTCCCGATCATTTCCTCAGGACCAAGATTCGGCCGCTCGTCCTCGATTTCGATCCGGCACGGGACGGCATCGACGATCTGCTGGCCCGGCTCGGCGACCGGATCGCCACCTATCGCGCCGACTATTCCGCCTATTACCAAAGGTGCCGCCGCCCGGATTCACCGCCCGTGCGCGACCCGAACGCCGTGATCTATCTGGTGCCCGGCATCGGCATGATCAGCTTCGCCAGGGACAGGGCGACGGCCCGCATTTCCGGCGAATTCTATGTCAATGCCATCAATGTCATGCGCGAGGCTTCGGCCGTGTCCGACTATGTCGGGTTCGCCGAACAGGAAGCCTTTGACATCGAATACTGGCACCTCGAGGAAGCCAAGCTCCGGCGCCTGCCCAGGCGCAAGAGCCTGGCGGGTCGCGTGGCGCTGATCACCGGCGGCGGCGGCGGCATCGGCTCGGCCATCGCCGAGCGTTATCTTGGCGAAGGTGCCTGCGTCATGCTGGCCGACATCTCCGAACAAGGGCTTGCCGCCGCCACGGCACGGCTGACCGGGCGTTTCGGCAGGGACGTGGTGCGCGGCATCGTCATGGATGTGACCGATGAAACCTCGGTCGTCGCCGGCTTCGACGCCGTCGCGGTTGAATTCGGCGGTCTCGACATCCTTGTCGCCAATGCCGGCATCGCCTCGTCGGCGCCCATCGAGGAAACCTCGCTCGCCCTGTGGAACCGCAACATGGACATCCTGTCGACGGGCTATTTCCTCGCGAGCCGGGAAGCGTTCAAACTCATGCGGGTCCAGGACCTCGGCGGGTCGGTGGTTTTCATCGCTTCCAAGAACGGCCTCGCCGCCAGTCCCAATGCCGCAGCCTATTGCACCGCCAAGGCGGCGGAAATCCATCTGGCCCGCTGCCTGGCGCTCGAAGGCGCCGAGGCGGGCATCCGCGTCAATGTGGTCAATCCCGACGCGGTGCTGCGTGGTTCAAAGATATGGGAAGGCGAATGGCTGGAGCAGCGCGCCGCGACCTACAAGACGGACAAGCACGGCCTTGAGGACATGTATCGCCAGCGCTCGCTGCTGAAGCGCTCGGTCTATCCCGAGGACATTGCCGAGGCCGCCTATTTTCTCGCCTCGGACCTGTCGGCAAAATCAACCGGCAACATCATCAACGTGGACGCCGGTAACAGGGAATCCTTCACGCGCTGACCGGGCTCAGGGCCATAACGACAAGAACGAGAGGCAGCCTCGCCTCAAAGCGGGGCCTTGCCCCGAAGGAGAAAGATCATGGGCAGCTACGAGGCCGCACAGGCGGTCTTTGCCGATTGGGGGGTCAATTGCGAAAGGGCCTTGCAAGTGCTCGGCACCATTCCGATTTCGCTGCATTGCTGGCAGGGCGACGACGTCGTCGGCTTCGAAAAGAAAAGGGGCGCCTCGGGCGGTGGCATCCAGGCGACCGGCAATCATCCCGGCCGCGCCCGCAACCCGGCGGAACTGCGCGCCGATCTCAATTTCGCCTATGCGATGATCCCCGGCAGGCACCGGCTCAACCTTCATGCCTTCTACATGGACACCGAAGAGAACCCGGACCGCGACGAGATCGAGTTCTCCCATTTCGCGCCCTGGGTCGACTGGGCCAGGCAGGCCGGCATCGGCATCGACTTCAACCCGAGCTTTTTCGCCCATGAGAAGGCCGACGACAATCTGACCCTTGCCCATCCCGATGCCGGCATTCGCGACTTCTGGATCGAGCACGGACGGCGCACCCGCGAGATCGCGGCGCGGATCGGTGCGGCGCTCGGCTCTCCCGCGGTCAACAACATCTGGGTGCCGGACGGGTCCAAGGACATTCCGGTCGACCGCATGGCGGCGCGGCGCCGGCTCGAAACCTCGCTCGACGCCATGTTGATGCAGCGGCATGACAGGGCGCATATGCGCGATGCGGTCGAATCCAAGCTCTTCGGCATCGGCGTCGAGGCCATGACGGTGGGGAGCCACGAATTCTATCTCGGCTATGCCATCCGCAAGCAGATCATGCTCTGTCTCGACATGGGCCATTTCCACCCGACCGAGAATGTCGCCGACAAGCTGTCCTCGGTGGCGCTGTCGGTCGACGAATTGCTGTTGCATGTGTCGCGGCCGATGCGCTGGGACAGCGACCATGTCATTCTTTTAAACGACGACATCCTGGCCATGGCGCAGGAACTGGTCTTTGCCGGTCTCTTGGGGCGCACCCATATCGGGCTCGATTTCTTCGATGCCACGATTTCGCGCACCGCCGCCTGGGTGATCGGCACGCGCAATATGCAAAAGGCGCTTTTGCGCGCCCTGCTGCTGCCGCAGGAAAAATTGAAGGCGGCCGAGGAAAGGCTCGATTTCACCACGCGGCTCATGCTGACCGAGGAGATCAAGGACCTGCCCTTCGCCGCCATCTGGGCCGAGTTCTGTGCCCGCAAGGACGTCCCGGCCGGCGCCAGCCTGATCGCCGATCTCAATGCCTACCAGGCATCGGTCGCGCATCGCGGCTGATCGCGGGCGGTCGTTCCGCCCGTCTGCCTTTCGGCGCCAGCCCCCGCATGATCTGGCCGGCAGCCGGCATTCCATCGCATGATCATGCGCTTTGGAGCACATCATGACCGTTTTCTCCCACCCGATTTCCTTCGTGAAGGAAGCCGCCCCCCTTGTTCGCCTGTGCTGGGAGATGGGTTGGAACGAGGCCAATGGCGGCAATTTCTCCTGGCGGCTGCCCACCAGCGAAATCGAGGGCATCCTTGCCCGCCACTATCCCGATCTCATTCCCGGGCCAGCCAACCCCATTCCGATCGACGAACCCGGACTGGACAGCGAGTATTTCCTCGTCACCGGCTCCGGCCAGTTCTTCCGCCACGCCATTGATCATCCCAACCAGGTGTTCGGCATCGTGCAGATCGTTGCCGGCGGCACTGCCTGGCGACAGGTCTGGGGCTTCTCCTCCGGCGCCCGACCGACCTCGGAATTCGCCATGCATCTGGTCGCCCACGCCGTAAGGAAGCGCGTCTCCAACGGCCGCGAGCGCATGATCCTGCACTCGCACCTGCCCGAGTTCATCGCCCTCAGTTTTCTCGCGCCGCTCGACAGCCGGGCGCTGACGCGAGCCCTTTGGGAAAAGATGCCCGAATGCATCGTCATCTTCCCTGACGGCGTGCGCGTCGTGCCGCCACTGCTGCCCGGCACGGTCGAGATCGCCGAGGCCTCGGCGGCCGAACTCGAACGGAGCCGCATCATTTCCTGGAGCCATCACGGCATTTTTGTTTCCGAGGAGAGCCCCGACAGGATCTTCGCCTTGGTCGAGACCATCGAAAAGGCCGCTTCCATCCACCGCCGCATTCTGGGCGCCGGCGGCGCGAAACAGGTCATCCCGACCGAAATCCTGAAACAGCTCTCGGAGAAATTCGCCGCGCTCATGGTGGCAAGGCCGGAATTTCTCGACGAGGAATAGCCTTCCATGCACGAAAGCGAGCGCCACAGACTGATCCTCAGTGTCCTGCGGGAAAGGCCGGTCGCCACGGTGCGCGAACTGGTCCTGCTGACCGAGTCCTCGGAGGCGACGATCCGGCGCGACATCGCGGCGCTGCATCGCCAGAAAGGATTGCGCAAGATGCGCGGCGGCGTCGAGGCGCTCAACGCGCCGCCGATCGCCGGGCTGGCCGGGCAGCCGTTCGCCTACAACAAGTCGCTCAACGTCGACAACAAGCGCGCCATCGCCCGCAAGGCGGTCGATTTGTGCGAGGACGGCGAGGCGATCATCATCAATGGCGGCACCACGACCTTCCAGATGGTGCATTACCTGACGACGCGGCACATGCAGGTGTTCACCAATTCCTTGCCCATCGCCGACCATCTGCTCGCGCATTCGCGCAACACCGTCACCGTTCCCGGCGGCACGCTCTATCGCGAGCAGAACATCATCCTGTCGCCGTTTTCCGACGACGGCTCAAGGCACTTCGCCGCCAGAGTGATGTTCATGGGGGCGCAGGGCATCGGTCCGCTCGGCGTGATGGAAGCCGATCCGCTGCTGGCGCAGGCCGAGCAAAAGCTGATCGGACAGGCCGAGGAGCTCGTCATCCTTGCCGATTCCTCGAAATTCGCCCAGCGTTCGACCCTGGTGCTGTGCGGTCTCGGACGGGTGACGCGAATCGTCACCGACGCCGGCATTTCCGATGAAGCCCGCGCCATGGTCGAGGATGCCGGGGTCGATCTCATTGTCGTGCCGGCCGAACGCAACGCGTGAGCGGATCGGATGCTTTTCAGCGGCCCATAAGCAGTTCGGGCAAAAAGGTCGACAGTGCCGGAATGAGACTGACCAGCACCAGCACCACGAGGTTGGCAAGCAGGAAGGGCAAGGCGCCGCGGAACACCGAAATGATCGAATGCCCGGAAATCGAGGCGCAGACATTGAGGCACATGCCGACCGGTGGGGTGACCAGACCCATGGCCAGACCGGTGATGAGCACGGCGCCGAACTGGATCGGCGAGACGCCAAGCATGGTCAGGGCCGGCAGAAAGACCGGGGTCAACAACAGGATGGCCGGGCTGACATCGACAAAAAAGCCGATGGCGAGGATGACCATTGCCACCATCAGCAGCGCCGTCTGCGGGCCGAGTTGCATCTCAAGGAACAGCATGCCGATCATCTGGTTGACGTGCTCGAGGGCAAGGATCCAGGTGAACACGCCTGAAAAGGCAATAATGATCATGACGTTGGCGGAGGAAAGGATCGACTCGGCGAACAGGCGCGGCAGATCGCGGAACGTGAGGCCGCGATAGACGAACAGGCCGGCGATCAGGGCATAGGCGGCGCCGACCGCAGCCGATTCCGTCGCCGTGGCGACCCCGGTCACCACCGAGCCGACGACGATCAGCGGCATCAAAAGGGCCGGCACGCCTTCGAGGGTGCAGCGCAGCACCTGCCTGAAGGAGAGATCGACCTCCTCGCGCGGATAGTTATTGCGGTGGGCGAGGAACAAAACGATCCCCATCTGGAAGACGCCGACGAGCACGCCGGCGATCAGCCCGCCAAGGAACAGCCGCCCGACCGATTCCGAGGCGGCGAAGGCATAGATGACCATGGGGATCGAGGGCGGGATGATCATGCCCATTGTCGATGAGGCGGCGATCAGCCCGGTCGCCATGCGCGCCGGATAGTTCTTGCGCACCATGGCTGGGATCATGACCTGGCCGATCGACGCCGCATCCGACACGGAAGAGCCGGAAATGCCGCCGAAGACCATGGCGGTCATCACCGATACGAGGCCGAGTCCGCCGCGCAGGCGCCCCACGAACATCATGCAGAAATCGATAAGCCGCGCCGTCAGCCCGCCATGGTTCATCAGATGACCCATGACGATGAACAACGGCAGCGAGAGCATGATCGAGGAATTCATGCCGGCAAACACGCGCGCCGGCAGCACCGCGACCAGGGCGGGCTGGTGGACGAGGAAATACAAAAGCCCGCTCAGTCCCATGGAAAAGCCGATCGGCACGCCGATCACCATGAATACGATGAGGCTGAGCAAAAGGAGCAGCATGGCTAGGCCCCGCTTGCCTTGCCCCGCAGTCGCCCGGCCAGGCCGAACAGTCGGGTGATGCAGAACAGGACCGCCAGCACGCAGCCGATGGGCATGGCGATCTCGACCATCCATTCGGGCGTTCTCAGCACCGGGTCTCTCGAAGTGCCGACGACGCGGATCCATTCGACGCTGAAATAGAACAGGAAGGCATGCAGCACGCCGATCAGCACGAGCTGGAGCATTTCGAGCATGCCGCGCCAGAATGGCGGCAACAGTTCGACCAGGGTCTCGATCCGGATGTGCTTGCTCCCGGCGATTTCGACGGCCGATCCAAGCGCGGTGGTGTAGATGAACAGGAAAACCGTCGCCTCGGCGCCACCGACTATGGTCGCATTGAAACCGTAGCGCATGACAACCAGCACGACGACCAGCACGAAGATGAGGGCGAATACCAGCATCAGCAGGACGCTGAGGGTCCGCACCAGCACGCTTTCGAGCCGGGGCATGAATTGGGCGCTGCTGGCTTGCGGCTGGTCGGTCATCTGAGACTGGTCCGGATCCTGTTCCTGTCCGCGTCCCGAGGATCGGAGGGTGCGGACACCCTCCGACGGTTTGGGGAGACTTTAGTGGTCTCGGACTACTTGCCGGCGGCGATGGCCGCGTCGACTTCCTCGGCCGTGAAGGTGCCGGCGGTGATGTATTCATCCCAGACCGGACGCACCGCCTCGATGAACCTAGCGCGGTTCTCGGCCGAGATTTCGTTGACCTCGAGCTTGTCGGAAAGGAAGGCGAGATAATCGGCTTCCGAGGCGAGCCAGGTCTCGTCGCTCCACGCCATGGCGTCGCGGGCGGTTGTGTCGAACACTGCCTTGAGATCGTCGGGCAGGCTCTGGTACCAGCCGAGGTTGACCACGAACGGATCGGGATGGATCTGGTAGTTCACCAGCGACAGATATTTCTGCGCCTCGTAGAACTTCATCACGGAGATGTTCGAGGGCGGGTTTTCCTGACCGTCGGCGACGCCGGTCTTGAGCGCCATGTAGACTTCGCCATAGGGAATGGAGACCGGATTGGCTCCGAGCGCCTGCATGGTCTTGATGATGGTCTCGATGCCCGGCGCGCGGATCTTGAGACCCGCGAGATCTTCCGGCGCATTGATCGGACGGGCATTGTTGGTGATCTGGCGGAAGCCGCCGGCAACGCCGGTGGCCGGGATATAATAGCCGTTGGCCTCGGCGGCCTTGGCGATATCGGCGCCGAAATCGGACCGCATCGCCTTCAGCACGGCGCCAGTGTCGTCATAAAGGAACGGCAGTGTCCAGATCAGGAACTTCTCGTTGGCTTTGGTGAAGGCGCCGCCGCGCGTGCCCTGGACCGAGCCAAGCTTGACCATGTCCATGACTTCGGGCTCCGAACCGAGCTGGCTGCCACCGAAGACGTCGACGGCGATGCGGCCGCCGCTGGCTGCCTCGAGGGCTTCCTCGAACATGAGCATGGATTTGTGCCGGACGGAATCCTCCGGCTGGGAATGCGCGAACCTGAATTCGAATTCCGCGGCGACTGCCGGAAAGGCCAGCCCGAGACCGACCGCCGCAGCCATGACATGCGCAAGCACTCTTTGCATTTGAATCCTCCCTAGCTTGTGTGTCCACCATACCGGGCCATGGGCCCGAAGGCGGGTGACCGATCGCTCGGTCGCTTGCCGAGCTGCATTCCGGTTCGGGACCGGCAGGTCCGCCGAAGCGGCCTCCTCTTGCCGGTCAAGGGCGTCGCCGGACCCGCAAAAGAGCGGAATCCTTTGCCGCCGGAAGCAGCGCCGGTTCAAAAATGATACCTACTAGTAGATCGTGTCAACGCCTATCGCCTCGACGCCGCCGACGCGCGACAACGCGACGCAGATCGGGGACGCAACAACGAGATTTTACCGGCCTTTGTATAATTATCTAAATTTTTCAATGGTTTATGGTTTTCGTGATCCAATTGCATGTGTTTGACTTCGCGAAATCCAATGCGATATCCGCGCCTTAGCCGAAGCGCTCGTTTTGTTGACAGGTTCATCGCAAAGATGCAGTTTCCATACTATCTGGACAACTTCCATACCCTCCATACCGACTGGCGGGGTGACCTGGAGCCACGACTTGACCAGCTTTCCGAAAAACGTCCGCATCGGGCGAAACGGACGAATCGGCATTTTGAAGAAAGTGCCGAGGGACCTTTGGCCACATCCGAACTATCGCGGTCACGCCAAGGTGATCGAACGTTCGACCGGCACAAGGGAAGTCGAAAAAGGCATACCGATCGCCCTTTCCATGTTGGCGGCGCTGGACGAGGAATTCGCGACGGCGCGCGCCGAGCTGACAGGTTACGGCACCGCGGCGGAAAAAAGCAGGCCGCTGGCGGAGGCGGCGGCCAACGACGCCGGGCGGCGGCCGCGCCAGCGCGGTTCCTCGGCGGTCGGCGAAAGGACGCGGCGTGAAATTCTCGCCGCCGCCATGGCCGAATTCGCGGCGCGCGGCTATAGCGGCGCCCGGGTAGACGCCATCGCCGCCAATACATCGACCACCAAGCCGATGATCTATTATCACTTCGGCTCCAAGGAGAAGCTCTATGCCGAGGTGATGGAAGAGGCCTATGGCGGCATCCGCGCCAAGGAGCAGGACCTGCATCTGGACGCACTGCCGCCGGCCGAGGCCATTCGGCTCCTGGTCGAGGTGACCTTCGACCACCATGCCGACCATCCCGAATATGTGCGACTGATCAGCACCGAGAACATCGAGATGGGACGGCACATTTCGGGCCGGCCGTCGCTGATCGAGCGCAACGCCATCGCCCTTGATACCGTGCGCGACGTGCTCAGGCGCGGCGAAAAGGACGGCACCTTCCGGCCCGGCTTAAGCGCCTGGCACCTGCATTTCATGATCAGCGCCCTGTGCTTCATGCGCGTGTCGAACCGCTATTCCATGCGCGCCGCCTTCGATCTCGACCTGTGGGACGCCAAGGACGTGCCCCGGCAGCGCCAGATGATCGTCGAAACCGTTCTGCGCTATGTCGCACCTTAGAGCATTTCCAGGTGAAGTGGATACCGGTTCGCCGTCCGGAAATGCGACAAACCAAGGACTTGGAGCTTTTCAGTGTTTCCATGAAACACTGAAAAGCTCTAAGCCGGCCTGCCGGGAACATGCGGCGGCAGGCAGGGCGGCCGGACCGTCTGTCGCCTTCCCGACCCGCGCTGGCTTTCGCCGGCTTTCCGACGGCCTTTGTCTCAGCGGCCGGTCAGCGACTGGCGGCGCACGCGGCGTTCGATAAAGGTCTGCAGCACCACGGAGATGACGATGACCAGGCCGAAGGCGAGCTGGGTGTAGAAGGCGTTGATGCCCGCCGAGACGATTCCAGCATTGATGGCGCCGATGATATAGGCGGCGACGAAAGAGCCGACGATCGAGCCGGTGCCGCCGAACACCGATGTCCCGCCAAGGAATACCGAAGCGATGGTGTTGAGCAGATAGCCTTCGCCGGTGGTCGGCCAGAAATAGTAGCCGTAGATCGAGGTCATCAGCCCGGCGAGCACGGACGTCATGCCCACCAGGATGAAGGCGCGTGTCTTCACCGAGACGACATTCACGCCCATCAGCCGCGCGCTGGTCGGGTTGTCGCCGACAAGGAAGATGTGGGCCCCGAACCTGGTGCGGTTCAGCAGCACCCAGAAGATGATCCCGAGTCCCACCATCCATGTGGTCTGAATGGGAAAGATGCCGAACAGCGGTTCGCGCAGCAGCATGTGCAATTCCGGATACAACTCCCTGGTCAACGGCACACCGGTGCCGCTCATCAGCACCAGTTCGAGGCCCCGGAACAGGAATTGGGTACCGATGGTGATGACAAGGGAGGGGATGTTGAACAAGGCGACAAGCGTGCCGTTGAGCCACCCGCACGCGGCGCCGGTCACAAAGGCAAGGGTGAGCCCGAAATACCACGGGAGATGAAGCTGGGTGACGCTCAATGCGAAGATCGCCGTGCCGAGCGCCATGATCGAGGGAAAGGAAAGGTCCATTTCCCCGGTGATGACGACGAAGGTCAGGGCCAGAACGATGATCCCGAACAGGGGCGTCGTTTCGGCGAAGGCACGATAGATGTCGATATCGGTGAACACGCGCGGCGCCGCGACGACGAAGGCGAGCCACATGGCGATGCCGACGGCGATGATGCCCAGTTGCTGGCCGTGACGGCGCAGGAAAGAGGGCGGCGCGGCGCGATTGTCCAAGGTTGATCCGGCGGATTCCATTGGTTTTCTGGCCGATTCGACTGGGCTGGTCATTCTATTCCTCCAGTGAACCGGTCCGCGCCACGCGGTAGAGCCGGTCGATCAGGTCGTCCATGGAGATATCCGACTTGTCGTAGAGGCCGGCGATCTTGCCGCGATCGAGCACATAGAGCCGATCCACCACCGGGTAGACATGGAAAATGTTGTGGTCGATGAAAATGGCTGATTTTCCGGCCGTCTTGATGCTGGAGATGAAATCGAGCGTCTTGCGCGTCTCGGTCAGGCTGAGCCCGACCGTCGGCTCGTCGAGAATGACGAGCTGGGCGTCGAAATAAAGCGCCCGCGTAATGGCCACGCCCTGCTTCTCGCCACCCGACATCGTCATGACGATGTTGTCCGGGTGCACGGCGGCGGAGGTGAAGCCCATGTGCTGGCTCATCAGCCGCGCCGCCTCCGAGCGCATGGTCGCGACATCGAGCAGGCCCCAGCGGTTGCACGGTTCGCGCCCCATGAACAGGTTGCGCCAGATCGGCTGCTTCTCGGCGAGGGCGCGCTCCTGATAGATGGTTTCGATGCCGAGCTTGCGGGCCCGCGCCACCGTCCAATCCTCGATAAGCTTGCCGTTGAAAAAAATCTCTCCGCCCGGATCGGGGCGAAAATAGCCCATGATGGCCTTGACCAGCGTCGATTTGCCGGCGCCGTTGTCGCCGAGAAGGCCGACGATCTCGCGCGGGTAAACCTTGAAGTCCACGCTCGTCAGGGCGCGAACCTCGCCGAAAGTCTTGGAGACGTTCCTGAGTTCGATGACCGGCTCGCTCGTGTCCGGATTTCCGCTGGTCTTGTCAAGCATAAGGTCTTGCCTCCGATACGGGCGGGGCTGTTGCCAACCCCGCCCCTTTCAGTACCCCATCCGGTGAGGACGGCCTGAGCGGCGCGCGTTCAAATCCAATCCCATCGCCGCCCTGTCTCTTTGTGGTCGCATCGTTTTCGCGCAAAACCGGTTTGCACTTTTGCGCGCGATGCTCTAGCGGATCTGCTCCGCGGCCAGCGCCGAGATGGCGTCGACATTGTCCGGGTCGACAAAGGCGCCGGCCGTGTCGATGTCGAGACCCGAGAAGCCGAACTTCTTGGTCAGGCAGATATTGACGAGCGACAGATAGCCCTGAAGGAAGGGCTGCTGGTCGATCACCAGGCTTTGATAGCCCGACTTGATCGCCTGGGCGGTATTCGGCGACATATCGAAGCCGGCGAAGTAGACGTCGCCCGGCTCAAGCGAGGCCGCCTTGGCATAAACGCCGACATTGGCGGTCAGGGCGCCGTGGTCGGTCACGACGATCTTGACGCCCGGATTGGACTTCATCAACCCGACGAAGGTCGCGGTGCCGGCATTCGGATCGGCGTTGGTCGCGTCGTCGATCTCCTGGTAGATGACCTTGGCACCCGCCGCCTCAAGGCCGTCGATCACGCCGACGGTGCGCTGGCCGCGGTCGCCGCCATGGGCCTTCAGACCCCAGACGAAAACCGTGTCGCCCGCGACGATGCCGGCGCGCTTGGCCGCTTCGGTGCCGAGCGCATGGCCGGCCGAATAGTTCGGCGCACCGACATAGCCCATGCCGTCGGCGCCATACTTTGCCTGGGCCTTGGGCAGGGCGGTGTTGGCGGTGGTCACCACGATGCCTTTGGAGAAGGCATCGTCGACCAAAGCGTCGGTGGCGTCGTCACCCGGATGTCCCATGAAGGCGATGCCGTCGACCTTGGTCGCGATCGCCTGCTGAAGCTGGGTGATCATCATG
>Ga0180009_10000437_pt1 | contig 58770 bp, 67 predicted proteins | sample OS_PC_MetaG_FD_123537 | JGI IMG/M metagenome (GOLD analysis project Ga0180009, IMG submission 123537) | Groundwater microbial communities from the Aspo Hard Rock Laboratory (HRL) deep subsurface site, Sweden - OS_PC_MetaG | ecosystem: Environmental > Aquatic > Deep subsurface > Groundwater... | reverse complement strand
ACACCTCGTGATCGCACTCGTCAACGTCGTCTTCCCATGATCAATATGCCCTATCGTCCCCACATTCACATGCGGCTTCGTCCGCTCAAACTTCCGCTTCGACATGTCCCCTCCTTTGCTTCAGGTTCTGGCAGATTTTTTATGGAGCCCACGACCGGGATTGAACCGGTGAACCTCATCCTTACCAAGGATGCGCTCTACCAACTGAGCTACGTGGGCCTGGAGCGGGAAACGGGATTCGAACCCGCGACCCACAGCTTGGAAGGCTGTTGCTCTAGCCAGCTGAGCTACTCCCGCCTTAAATTTCTTCTGAAAATTATTCTTGCCCTTTAACCGTTAACTATGGTGGAGAGGGGAGGATTCGAACCTCCGAAGGCTTCGCCGACAGATTTACAGTCTGTTCCCTTTGGCCACTCGGGAACCTCTCCACTTATCTGTTATCAACTTTGAGCTGTCAGTTGTCGAAAGCAGCTGAAAGCTGACAGCTAAAAACTGAAAACTCCCTGGAGCTGGCGATGGGACTCGAACCCGCAACCGGCTGATTACAAATCAGCTGCTCTACCGATTGAGCTACGCCAGCGGAAAGAAACAATATTTGCTTTTATATTAAAAATATATAATATTACCTATTATTTTTTTTATTGTCAATATTTTTTTATTTTTTTCCCCGCCAACGTTTTATTTACCCACTGAAGATACCTCTCTTCCCCTCTGTCTACATGTAAAGATATCACTTCCGGAACTTCATAACTATGTATCTTTTTAATCTCATTAATTAATTTATTTAGTTGGTTTTGAATCGTCTTAATTAAAATGATTACTTCTCTCTCTCGACAAAGTTTTCCTTTCCAGTAAAAAAAGGACGTCACTTTGGGAATTACGTTTACACAGGCCGCCAGTTTGCCTTCAACAAGTTTTTGGGCAATTCTCCACCCTTCCTTTTCTGATGCCGCCGTGGAAATTACTACCCAAGTCTTCATCGATTCTCTCCTCCCCGGATCGATTATTTTTTTATATTCCCCTTTTTTCTTTGATTTCTCTCCGCGGCCAACGCCTTGGAATAGAGCCCTGAAAGTATCTCTTGCATTTCCGGGTCTTGGACGCCGGATACTTCTTTGTTGATTTGTTCCCAGTCAGACCCGCTTAAAGGGGTTAAATCTCTTTTCAGGCTCCCTCCTTTTGCTTCTTTATCCATAGGTCCCACCTCACCAATGAAAAACCGGATATCCTGTAAAAAATCAATCCCCGTTTTTTCATGCAATTTTTTGACTATCACTTCTTTCATGAATTGCAACTGCTGCATCCATACGGAATTTGTGACTTTTAAATATAATATTCGATTTTTAATACGCATAGGTTCCGTTCTTTTTGCCACCGCTTCCCCCACCGCTTCTTCCCATGCGTCTAAAAGTCTTTTTTCATTCATCCTTCTGCTAAGACCTACACGATTACAGTAGTTTTTTAATATATCCCCTACCCGCAATGGTTTTTTTGTACGTTTTCCCATTTTTTTAAATCTTCATATTGAAAATTGATAAATAAAAAAACCTCAGTTCTTTTATGAAACTTTTCCTCAGCACAAATGCCAATCAAAATATCTTCCTGGAAAACGAACAGGAATAAGGTTGAAATTACTCTTACGGATTCTTGTTTCCAACCGAATGATTCATACCGCCCATTATCCGCGAGGGTTAAAAAAAAAATTAAAAATGGTTCTTCAAATCCTCGATAAATGGCAGGTATCATTAAGTCCGCGGAGAATAATCCCTTTCTCCGTGAATTCAATGAGGTTCTTCGCCGTGGCATCCTGGCGCAATTTCCTGAATTGCTGCAATGGGATTTCAAGAACTCGGCAAAGAATTGTTAGGTTCACAAAACTGTGCGCCACAGCGGCCACGGTATCCTGGGTATGTTCTGCAATCATTCTCACAACGGCAGTCCAAGCCCGCCGTTGAAGATCCTCCAGAGATTCCCCCTCGGGAAGTTGGGCTGACTCTGGATGTTCAATCCAATCTTTTAAAAATTCCTTAAAATCCCTCCGCAGATCCTCAACGGTCAACCCTTCAAGCCGACCTTGGTTTAATTCTTTCAGCTCTTCGACAACTACCACGGGACAACAGTGAAAAAGGGCGATCTGCTCCGCGGTCTGCCTCGCCCGGATTAGCGGACTGGTGTAAATCTTAGCTAAAGATTCCTCTTTTAAAGATTCTGCCAGGTGTTTGGCCTGGGACATCCCTTTGGGACTAAGCTCTATGTCGGAAATCCCTTGAAATTTATGGTGTTCGTTCCACAGAGTTTCTCCATGGCGAATAAGGATCAACCGCATGGCTTTTTTTCATCTCCTCTTATCCCGATTATCCCGAATTGTTTGACGCAAAAAGTTACTCACTGGATCGCCTAAAACGTTCTTTAAGGCAGCCTTATATAAACCATAGCTATGATTTTACAAAAGATTTTATGAGGTAAGAATTGGACGGAGCCTTTAAAAAGATTGGGGGAAAAACCATTTACTTTGTTCTACAGGCCGCCCTTTCGTTCCTTTTCTAATTTCTGCCATAAAACTGTATCCACTCCGCTCACTCGTAGGCGTTTTCGGCGGGCTTTATGCCCGCTTAGCATCTCTACGCAGGAGGGGGATGTTCCCAAGGCTTTGGCCAGGATCTCTCGGCAAAGGCGATTGGCTTCTCCGTCCGTGGGCGCGGCCGCCACACGAATCCGGAGAAATTCATTCCTATACTCCAAGATTTCGTTTCGGGATGCGCGTGGTTGCAGGTATACGTTTAAAATTTTTTCAGTCAAAGAAGTATTTTTTTTCTTCATTCACCCTCGGACCGTTCGGAGTCGAAGGCACCTTCCTTGAATTTTTCCAGCATTTTTAAATGCATCTCGATGATGGCTTTTAACGAAGCTTCAAACTGAACCCGCTGCCGTTTGAGCTGGTTGATTTCTGCTTCCACCTGTAAGGCTTGAGCTTGGGTGCTATCGAATATTCTTTGGGCATTGCCTTTGGCCTCTGCGATGATCAGTTCTCCTTCTCTGCGGGCGTTGTTTTTCATCTCCTCGGTAATCCGCTGGGCTGAGACCAAGGTATTGCGCAATTCTTTTTCTTCTGCTTCGAGCTCATTAATCCTAGCCAATTTGCGGCGGTCTTCCTCCCGTAATTGATGGTTTTCCTTTACGAGTTCTTCAAACTCATTGGCCAACAAGTCTAAAAAATTATCCACCTCCACCATATCAAACCCTCTGAACCGCACCCGAAATTTTTGTTGTTGAATATCCAGGGGAGTGATTTTCATAGGCACCTTCCTCCTTGTTTTTAGCTGGCCGGAAAGCTTTCTCTGGAGGTCTGTACACCCATTTTAAAGCATGAATATCAAGTAATGCAATTTGATATTAAGGAGTATCCTGTCAAAAGTCAAGGCTTGTTTGAAAAATTCCTAATTTCTTTTTAAGGGTAAAATATTTCATGAAGATCAAGCTTTTGCTTTTAATGGGTGCCCACCCTCAGTTTTGTTTTTTGCCCGGGCTGGGAAGCTTCTACATAATAAACTGCGGGAGGGCAAACAATTTTTTATAGTTGACTTCCTCATGGACCTTTCAGTAGACTGCCTCTTGTAGGGAGCTTGCGGCTATGAGTTTATTGCGGAGTCTGTTTTTTCTTCATTAGAAGAACGGATCACTAACTCCGAACGAATAACTCTCATTGAATACCAGGAGGGAAAAATGCAAAAACCCGTCGGGATCATCGGAGGGGGAAACATGGGGGAAGCTTTGACCGCCGGTATCATTCAATCCGGCCTCTTAAACCCCGGGGATATCTTATTTTTCGAACCCCGCTCCGACCGCAAGGAATATCTCCAGAAAAAATTCGGCGTCTCTCCAACGAAAAGTAACCAAGACCTTGTTAGCCTTGCCTCCACGTTAATCTTGGCCGTTAAACCCCAGTCCGTTCCCGAGGTGCTCCTGGAAATTGCCCCTTGGATAACCCCCCACCATGTTCTTATATCCATCTGTGCTGGTGTACCCACCGATTATATTCAATCATTCTTTCCCCATTCTATCCGCATGATCCGGGCTATGCCCAACACGCCGGCCCTTATTCAAAAAGGAGCCACGGCTTTGGCCCCCTCTTCCGCGGCCAAACCCGAAGATTTATCCGCAGCCGAAGCTATTTTTCGAGCGTTGGGGATTACGGTTGTGGTTAAAGAATCTCAAATGGACGCCGTCACCGGCTTGAGCGGCAGTGGGCCGGCCTACATATTCGCAGTCATAGAAGCCCTGGCCGCCGGAGGTGTCATAGAAGGTTTGGCCCAGGATGTAGCTTTGGCCCTTACAACCCAGACGGTCTTCGGCGCAGCTTGTTTAATTCAGGCCACGGCCAAGCATCCAGCAACTCTCCGCGATCAAGTCTGTACCCCGGGAGGTACAACCATGGCAGGTCTTTATGCCATGGAAGAAGGAGGGTTTCGACTGGCTTTGATGAATGCAGTCATTGCCGCTACCCAGCGGTCCAAAGAGCTTGGCGAAGCCCTGCAAAAAAGGGCTTCTCAATATCCTTCGGTTACACCTAACGTTAAAAGGAGGAAGGAGAGGGTCAAGAAGAATTCAAGAAATATTAAGGTAACTCGAAAGCTTCACTAATGGCTTTTACCGCTTCCGGTAAAAGCGCTTCATCCACTACACAGGAAAGCGTGGAGATGGATGTGCTGATGGCCAGAATATTGATCCCGGCATCTCCCAAGGCAGTAAACATTGTCCCGGCAATGAAAGGTTTTTCCCGGAAATGAGGACCAAAGATGGAAACAATCCCCACCGGTGAATGGTGGATTATTTTTTCTTGGCCCACCGAAGAGTCGAGCTGGTTGAGGATTTTTAAGGTTGCTTCCAAATCTTTGCGATCGATACAGAAAATAACGTTCCCCCGCCCCCCCAGGTCCACGGTTTGAACGATGAATTGAACATTGATCCCTTCTTTTCCTAAAGCCGCGAGAATCTTACCCGCTAATCCCGGTCGATCCGGAACGGACATCACACCTACTTGCGCCAATTGCCTGCTCTGAATAACCCCCCCGATCTTAATTTTCCCCATGGGTCTGTTACTTTCTAACTGAATCATTATATTGAAATCAATTTTACTGAACATGGTAAACGTTGTCTCAATGAATGTCAATCATGCACACGACTTTTTTCGACTTACCTGGTATTCGGCTTAGCCTATCTTGGTCCAAACGGATGGGGATGAGGCGGAAGAAAAAATCGGCTATTTATAATGAGCATATTCAATGGCCAAGGACTGCTGTAAAATTAAACTCCAAGAAGAAAGTTCTAAAATTTTTTCCTCTGAAAACTATTAGTTTGGCATGGTTTTTTATTTTAAAAATTTCGCATTCTAAATTCCCAAAAACTAAAAATAAGGGTTTTATTTTAAAGAAAAGATGGGGTACCTAAGAGCTCATCTGTTACTTTGGCAAAGCGTTCTTCAAAACTTTGATCCGATTCTGCATGCGCTGAAGAAAATTCTGCATTTCGATCTGCAAAGTTGCCAAGCTTTCGGGACGTTTGGCCAGGAGCTTTTCCATCTCCCCCTTCCAATACAGAATGATATCGATTTCTTTCTTGGACATCTCCTCTTCTATTCTTTTTTTCATCCCTTTTATCCATTCCACCTCTTCCTTCTCCGGCTTCATTGCCCTCCCTCCTTTTGACCCGGCCAATGCATAAGGGTTGGTTGTTTTTTAATCTACTCCAAGCCCTTTTCCCGGGCAAGAAAAAAATGATTCACTGGATAACCTCGACCTTGATTTCATGTACGAGAATAGCATATAATTTTTCTCTTGATATATGCTGTTTAAAATCATATAATTTTACTTAATTTGTATGCTGGAGATTTTTATGAAACGGACAACAGTTACTCTACCGCGAGAGTTGGTCGATGAACTTATGGAAGTCACACCCGCGAAAAACAAAACGCAAGCCGTCATAGTGGCAATTCAAGAACGAATCAAAAGGAAGAAGATGGAAGTCCTTAAACGCCTGGCCGGCCATGGGCGGTGGCAAAAAGTGGCCAAGGCCTGAACGATGGATTCCCGGGAAAAAAGAGAGTCGTTTCCCCCTGTGCTCATCGATACCCCTGTCTGGCAGAACTATTTCCGCAAGGAAGAACGTACCTTTCGAGAGGTTAACATTCTCATGGATGCCGGGCGAGTATGTTGCCTCGATTTTATCGTTGCGGAGCTTCTCTATAACGCCGCAACGGAGGAAGAAATGAAAATCTTCCAAGACTTCACGCGCATCTTTCCCATCCTTCAAGAAAAGCCCGGTACGGGAACATGGGTAGAGGCTGCCCGCTTGGCTTTCAAGCTTCGCCAAAAGGATGAAAAACTTTCCTTGCGGGACTGCTATATAGCCGTCATGGCCAAAGGCCACGAAGTTCTTCTTTATACAATCAATAAAGGAATCCGCAAGGTCCGCCGGACTATCGGTCTCAAACTATTCCCTGAAGGGAGGGTCCCTGAATGAAGAGATCACCCGGGAGAACAGGGAATGACCGAGAGTGGAGGTCATTTCAAAAAAGGATGTGGCGATCCCTTTCCCGGAGGCAATCTTTCAAGAGGGGTTGTAAACTCTTGGGTTTTCTCCTCGTCTTTTCCATAGTCTGCGTTTCTCTACTTTATGCCGCCAAAGGAAATCATCGTTCTTCCCCATCCAGCCTTTCAGCCTCTCCTCTACAAAACTCGGCGCTGGCAAAAGTTTTTCAACCACCACTGAATGGAAGCCTTCCTCATTTTGAGAAAATCGTAGAAGGAAAATATATCGAAGAGCGCGCATCCTACCGCTTCGTTTATACGGTGGACCCCGCTCTCCAAGCTTGCGTGAACGAAGTCTTCCGCAATTACCGCCCCTCTTTTAGCGCCTTTGTAGCGATGGAACCCAAAACGGGAAAAATTCTCGCGCTGGCTGAATATGCTCGGGAAAACCCGAATTATCCGGGAATTTGGCAACGAGCTACTTACCCGGCGGCCTCTATCTTCAAGCTCATAACAGCTGCTGGGGCTCTGGAAAAAGGAGTCCTGGATTACGATTCTTCCGTTTCCTTCCGGGGGAATCAGTACCGTCTCGGCCCCCAAAAACTTGCCGCGAGTTACAAACGAGCTCGGCGGACGAATTTCGATGACGCCTTGGGCAAATCGAACAATGTGGTTTTTGGGCGGGTGGCTTCCAAACTCCTGGGATCCCAGACCTTACGGCAATACTCTGAGGCCTTTGGTTTCAATCACCCTATTCTGTTTGATTTTCCCTTGGATATGAGCAAGGCTTTCATTCCCGAAGGATCTTATGAGCTTGCCCGCTGTGGAGCAGGCTTGGGGGAGGTGACCCTCAATCCTTTGCATGCCGCCATGATCGCGAGTAGTATTGCCAACTGCGGGATTATGATGCGGCCTTATTTGATCGCAGAAATTGACAACAAAAATGGCGAGACATTATATCAGGCCCAGGCGGAAATGTTAGCCCAACCCATCGCCGGTAAAACAGCCCAGGACTTAAGCCGCATGATGCAGCGTACGGTGGAGGACGGTACAGCCTCTAAAATTTTTCATCGTTACGGCAAAAATTTGTTAAAAAAGGTTTCCATTTGCGGTAAAACAGGTTCCTTAAGCGGGGATAATCCTCCGGGTCAATACGACTGGTTCATAGGTTTCGCGCCTGCAGAGGACCCGCAGATCGCTTTTGCAGCGATGATTATTAACCAGGAGCGTTGGAAAATCAAGGGAGCCTTTGTGGCCCAAAAAGCTCTGAAAGAATTTTTCCGGGAAAAAAGCAACTGATGCTTATTCTGTTGCCCCCGTATAAGGTTTGCCACACACTTTACAAATGCCTCTTTCGTCAATAACACCGATGCAAGTACCATCACTGCAAAGGGTTCGTTTGGAAAAGTCAGTATCTTCCTCTTCGGGGGCGGGGGGAGCCGCTGCCGGAGCTTCCAAGGAGACTCCGCATCGATGGCAAAAGGAACTTTTCTCGAGGACTCCTGACCTGCAAGAGGGGCAAATCCTTTCCCCTAAGGCTTGTCCGCAATGAGGACATTTCATGATGAAAAACTCCTCTCCAATGCAAAAGGATTACAGCAATAGAATTTTTACCATACTTTTACCGATTTTTCAATAGCCAGAGGTGACAACCTATGGCCAGGAATTCCCAAAAGGAATTTGTTTCTCGCTGTAAAAAATTCTTATGATCATCGACGCCCATACCCATTTATTCCCGGACGAGGTTCGGAAGAACCGCCACAATTTCTGCCGGCGGGATGAAGGTTTTCGGCTTATTTACGGGAACGAAAAGGCCCGCATGGCCAGCCCCGAAGATCTCCTTAAAGCCATGGACCGTGATGGAGTACACCAAAGCATCATTTGCGGATTCCCTTGGAAAGACCCGGGACTCTGTCGAGCAGGAAACGATTACCTGCTCCATTGTTTTTCTCTTCATCCTGATCGCTTCATCCCCTTTGCTTGTCTCCCTCTTTATTCTGTACGCCTGGCCAAGAAAGAGCTCGCCTATAGCTTGTCCCGAGGAATGCGGGGGATCGGAGAACTGGCTTTCTATCATCGGAACATTTCCGCGCGCGATATTAAAAACTTAGCCTCTATCCTCCAACCGCTGGCGGAGCAAAAAACACCTTTTCTTCTCCATACCTGCGAACCTGTCGGGCATACCTATCCCGGAAAAAGCTTGGAAAACCTTCAGCGGATCTATCAACTTCTCTTGACCCTTCCGGACGTGATCGTGATATTAGCGCATTGGGGGGGCGGATTCTTTTTTTATGAGCTCATGCCCGAGGTGGCCCGAGCAGCTAAAAATGTATATTACGATACAGCCGCTTCCCCCTTTCTCTATAGGCCCCGAATCTATGCCCTGGCTATCAACATTGTCGGGCCGGCCCGTATCCTGTTTGGCAGCGACTACCCCTTGATTCCTCCGGCTCGTTACTTCGAAGAACTCAAAAAAACTCGACTCCCGGCTGGTATCCTGGCCAAAATTAAAGGTCTGAATGTCCGGCGCCTTCTTGGCGGGAAAACAGTTTCCGGAACATGCCAGCAAGGGTTTGGTCCATGAATCCCAAACCTCCTCGAACCAAAAAGGAAGACAGCAGCTTATGAAAAAAATGCTCATCAATGCCGTCGATCCCGAAGAAAGCCGCATGGCTATCGTGGAAGAGGGTCTGTTGGCTGAACTGATCATTGAAACCTCCTTGCAAGAACTTTCCCGCGGGAATATTTATAAGGGGAACATCGTCAATATTGAACCCAGTCTCCATGCCGCTTTCGTTGATTACGGAGAAGCTCGCCACGGCTTTTTACCTTTCTCTGACATCCACCCGGACTGTTACACCCGCCAGGAGAAAAAAGTTCCCCAAAAAGATCATCCCCGTATCCAGGAAGTTCTAAGGCGCAACCAGGAGGTTCTGGTCCAGGTAGAAAAAGAAGAAACGGGTACGAAAGGAGCAGCTTTAACCACTTACATTTCCCTTCCCGGCAGGTATCTGGTACTCATGCCTGGAAGTAATGGAGGGGGTATATCCCGCAAGATTGAAGGCGAAAAAGAGCGGCACAAGATCAGGGAAGTCGTTCAGCAACTTGAAGTCCCAGAAGGGATGGGTTTGATTGTTCGCACGGCGGGCTTGGAAAAAAGTAAAAGCGATCTCGCCAAAGATCTGCACTACCTTCTGCGCCTTTGGGAATCCATCTTAGCCAAATCGAAAAAAATGCTTGCCCCTTCCCTCATTTATCAAGAAAGCGACCTGGTGATTCGATCCATTCGCGATTATTTCACCCCGGATATCGACGAAGTCCTTATCGACCATAAAGAAGTTTTCAATCGGGCTAAGGAATTTTTCCGGGTAGTCATGCCCCGTTACCAGAACAAAGTTAAACTCTACGCAGAAAAGCGACCTCTCTTTTCGAAATACGAATTAGAGAAACAGTTAGAGGTCATTTATGAACGAAAGGTTCCCTTAAAATCTGGTGGTTCTATCATCATCGACCCTACGGAGGCTTTGGTGTCCGTGGATGTTAACTCCGGAAGGGCAACCCAAGGGCGGAATATGGAAGAAACAGCTTTTCGGACCAACCTGGAGGGTGCCCAGGAGATCGCCCGCCACCTCCGTCTCCGCGACCTGGGAGGGCTGGTGGTCATCGATTTCATCGACATGTGGGACCGGAAGCATAAACAAGCGGTGGAGCGGTGTTTACGCCAGGCGCTGAAACGTGACAAAGCCCGGATCGAAATGGGACGTATCAGCAATTTTGGTCTCTTGGAGCTATCCCGCCAGCGCATCCGCCCGGCAGTCAGTGGAAGAAGTTTTATTCCCTGCGCCAACTGCTCCGGAAGTGGCTTGGTAAAATCCACAGAAGCCGCGGCCTTAACCGTCCTGCGCCGGGTCCAGGCCGGCTTGGCCAAAGGGGGATGCATCCAAGTCAGAGTAGAACTCCCCGACGAAGTGGCCACATATCTTTTGAATCAAAAAAGAGCCGAGTTATTTCGCCTGGAAAAACAATACGGATTGAAAATTCAAATCATCGGGCAGGCAGGACTGCCCAGTCATGAATACCATTTAGATTTTTCCCGCAAAGCCCCCCTTACCCGCCAGGAAAAACCCTTAGAAAAACCGAAGGAACAACCTGCTCCTCTGGAAGATCGGGAAAGAAAAGCCTCCTCGGAAGAAGCTGACCGTTTGGCTATTGAAGAATTGAAGAAGGAAACGAAAGAAGGATTTCTAAAGAAGTTTTTCTGGCCTCCCTCCCTTTGGAGAGGAATCCGCAAATCGTCCTCCCTGGCATCCCCCCCGATAATAGCTCCCGAAGAACGGGTACCATCGGAAAAGGGTCCGCAAGACAAGGCGGAAAAATCCAAAGAATAAGGGATTTGGCTCAGATCGGAATTTTTTCTCCGGGCTGCCAAAGGATGGCTTTGGGGTTGATTTTTTTCTCTTGCAAGAGTTGCCGAAATCTGCGCGGGGGCTCCTCCGGCGGCTCCAGGCTCAAACGGAATGCTCCCCAATGGATGGGTACCATTCGCCTAGCCCCGAGCATCTCTAAAGCCTCTAAGGCATCTTCCGGACTCATGTGTACCCTGCGAAAAGGAGTCGGTTGGTAATTGCCGATGGGCAAAAAAGCCAAGTCGATGGAATAATTGGCTCCGATTTCACGAAACTCCTCGGTGAGTCCCGAATCTCCTCCAAAAAAAATTGTCTTGGTCCCCTGCACAAAATAACTCTGGGGGATGGACCGGGTTTCATAGAGGGAACGACCCGGAGAATGTTTCACCGGCAGGGCTTGGACCATCAAGCTGCCGATGATCGTTCTCTCCCCCCAGGAGAGAGAACGGACATCGGTGAACCCCAGCTCTATGAGATATCTCTCGAGCTTTTCTGGAAGGATAATGGGAAGGTTACGGGGAAATAAGCTGAGGGTTTTTAGGTCCATATGGTCCAGGTGGCCATGGGAAATGAGGATAAAATGCAAAGGAGGAAGGTTCTGGAAAGGAACCCCAGGGGGGAGGTGCCTTTGGAGAGGGTAAAGGCGCTTGAGGTAGAAGGGGTCGGTGAGAAAATTTTGTTCGTCCAGATGAATCAGGACGGTGGAATGACCAATGAAAATAGCGGCGTGCTCTCCTTGGGGGAAAGCAATGGGGCTACCCGAAAGATAGGAAGCCCCTTTTTCTAAACTTAATTCAGTCCGCCACCACATACTGATCCCCCCTCTAAACTGCCGTTGGCCACCGCACCTTACCCGCGGCTTTTTCCTGTTTGGCCGCATCCCGGAAGTAGGGGGAAGCTGCCCGGATCAAACGAAAGGGACCTGTCAGGTGCACCGCGAGCATAGCTTCCCACTGCTCATCGGCCATCTTGTGCAGGACGGCATCCCAAGTGTATCCCGCGTTGTTGACCAGGATGTGTAACCCCCCCAAGTTTGAATGGCTTTGCTCACAATGTTTTCCGCGAAGGAAGGGCTCGTAACGTCTCCGGGGAACGCAATGCCTTCCCCACCAGCCGCCTTGATCTCGTCGGTAACCTCTTGGGCGGGTTGGACATCCATATCGCTCACTACAACCTTGGCTCCCTCCCGGGCAAAGAGCAGAGCAGCAGCTCGCCCGATCCCCCGGCCCGAACCCGTAATAACAGCTACCTTATCTTTGAGCATCTTTTCCATGGTTATTCTCCTTTTTTCGCAAAACCTAAAAAGACTTTCACCGCAGAGAACACAGCGCGGCATAGCCGCAACCAAAATCCATCGGCCCCCCTCACCTTCATCCTCTCCCCCAAGGGAGAGGGCAGTCTGTGGTTCTCTGCGTTCTCCGCGCCTCTGCGGTGAATATTTTTTTACCGCCCGATGATGGCCACGCTGCAAACATTGGTTGACGGGATACCACCCAGGTTGTGGGTCAAACCCAGGCGGGGATTTTTGACTTTTCTTTCCTCCGGCCACCTTTCTAAAAGTTGATTGTACATTTCATAAAGCATGCGCAGCCCCGAGGCCCCTATGGGATGACCGAAGCATTTGAGACCTCCGTCAGGCTGGCAGGGGATCTTTCCCTTGAGGTCGAAAAACCCATCCTTGATATCATCGATGGCCCTACCCCGTGGGGAAATCTGCAGGTCCTCGTAAACCGTAAGTTCGGTGATGGAAAAGCAATCATGGACCTCCATCATGCTGATTTCTTCCCGTGGGTTTTTGATCCCTGCCTCCTGGAAGGCCATCTGCCCCGCCCGGTAAGTGGTTTCCAGGTGGGCGCCATCCCAGGTGTTGAACAGGGATTCTTCGCCGGAGGAAACGCAGATGGCCAACGCTTTGACGAGAACCGGGTCCTGTTTCTTCAGGGATCTGGCGATTTCCGGCGTGGTAACGATGGCCGCCGCTGCTCCATCACTTACTCCGCAGCAATCGAACAGGCCGAGGGGGTAGGCGATCATGGGAGCGTTGATGATCTGATCCTCGGCCACGGGCCGGCGAAGGTGGGCCTTAGGATTCATGGCTCCGTTGGCATGACTTTTCGCCGAAATGTGCGCTAAAGCTTTCTTTCCTGCTGCTGGGTCAATTCCATACTTGGCAAAATAACTTGTGGCCAGTTGGGCAAAAAGGCCCGGGGCCGTAGCGTTGGGACCAATTAAGGCCTGCATCTGTCCGAAGGCCGCAGTGGCGGGTAGGCCTCCGTATCCGGTGTCTTTTAATTTTTCAACTCCCAAAGCTAGACAGATATCATAGACCCCCGCAGCAACAGCATAACAGGCCCCCCGGAAGGCTTCTGTGCCCGTGGCGCAATAATTTTCTGTCCTCGTTACCGGGATAAAGGGTAGTTTCAGAGTCGTAGCCAGGGGTACACCGCTCTTCCCTACATTGACCTCGTCGATGTGGGTACCAAACCAAGCGGCCTGGATTTCTTTCTTCTCGATTCCCGCATCGGCCAGAACCTCTTGAAAGGCCTCTATGATTAAATCTTCAGCCGCCGATTCCCAGCGTTCTCCAAATTTGGTACAACCCATACCCAATACGGCCACCTTATCTTTGATCCCAGTTGCCATTCAGGCCACCTCCTTTCGCGGTACTGCCTTCCAGAAATATCCTTGAATATCTCTCTTTTCATCGTAGTATTTCTTGCGAAAACTGAAAGAAACGGGAGCGCCGACTTTTAGGTCTTCGAGGGTGCAATCCGTGAAATTGCACATAAACCTTCCTCCTCCGTCAAATTCCACGTAGCCATACAATTCGGGGGGATCGTAGGACGCGGCCAGCATATCTCCCGTATAACTGAGAATTCGCCCTTTTTTGCCGGCGAAGGGATAATCTTCCGTTTCATCAACAGCCCCGCAGGCTGGGTTGGCACAAACCCTTTGGGGTGGGTATTGCGGTGCACCGCATTTTTTACAGCGTGAACCTACCAGCCCTAGAACAGCTTTCCGCTTTCTCCAGATTAGACTCCAGCGGGTTAAAAAATCAGCCTCCCCCCGTAAACCAATGTCCACCGGCAACATTCCCCGGAACACAGCGTATTTGGGGTAACTGGGCAGGTCAGCCCGGTTGGCAAGGTATCCCTGTACTCCCATTCCTTTTTTCTTTTTAGAAATCTGATCCGTGACTTCGAAATAAAGCGCGTCGCATCCGCTGCCAAAACTCACCACCAGGAGTTTGTCTCCCGGCTTGGCCTCTTCGAGCGCTCTAACTAACATTAAAGGAGAATGGGCAGTCCCGGTTTCCCCGATGGAGCCATGCATAGGGTCCTGAATTTTTTCCGGGTCTAATTTCAACCTCTTCACCAAATTCTTCCGCTCGGAATCATAAGAGCATTGAAAAATAACCCTGGAAAAATCAATCAATTTTAAGTTGCATTGCTTCAGGAGGCCGTTGATGGCTTTGGGAATGAATTCATCGAACCCCAAGTCGCGAATCCAGCGATCCTCCCATTGGCGGTCAAAGATCGTTTTTGACCCCCGGTAATGGTCTACAAAATCACAGGTTAGGGAATAGGAACCTTTAAATTCGGCGATGACCTCCTGATTCCCGACCAGAAAAGCTGCTCCTCCATCCCCAAAAATCATTTCCTGGGGGCTGCCCATCTTCCCCAGCCGGCAATCGGCTGCGCCAACCAATATCTGATTGGCGTTCTTTGATCCTACCCCCTCCAAGGCGGAGAGCAAGGCTGATGTTCCTGATTTCAGGGCGCCGGAAAAATCAGCCGAACGCACATCATCGCGCAGGTTCAATGCTCCGGCGATAATCCCAGCATTTTGCCTTTCCAGGTAGGGCATGGTGGTAGAGGCAAAAAACAGGCCGTCGATCATCGTCCGGTCGAATCCATCCAAGCAATCGATGCATGCCGCTGTGGCCATCGTTAGGCTATCTTCATCTGAATTGGCTACCGCCTTTTCCCCTTGAGCCAGCATAATGGTGGTCGGGTTAATCCAGCCCATGGCTTGAAAAATGGTCATCCGTTTCAGTCTATATCGGGGAACATAGGCTCCAAAAGACACAATTCCTGGCATATTCACCTCCCTTGAGAGTTGATGATCTCGTAAAAAGTCAGAGAAACTCGATCTGCTGGAACCCTGGATGTTTTTCTTGCAAGATCTTTCGGATAGCCGTTTGGCTTTCTTCCGAGACGATCCTTTCAACTTCGGAAATCGACTGGCCTGACTCGCTCCATGCCTTCTTCCAAGAAAGAACATATCCCGGAACTTTGATGAAGGCGCAGCCCCCCGTTCCGCAACAAGAGGACTCGACGCCAGCCATTCCGAGCAAATAAAACACCTCCTTCCCCTGGTAGTTCAACCTTCCTTCTTCCACGAAAAGATAACTCCCTCCAAAAAATTCTACTCTTTTATTTAATTCCGGATGGATGTATTTATCCATAACGAACTTTATTCCAATAATTATTTGCCACAGAGCTCGCAGAGAGTACAGAGTTATAAAAAAGTTACTTGTCTTCCGTCATAAAGTTGCTTTGGCCTAATGATTCTCTGTGACCTCTGAGTCCTCTGTGGCGAAAAAATCTTAAAAAGCTTTTCAGGTTTTTCTGTGGCTATAGCCTAACATACGGATTAATTGAGGGACTCGCAAATTTTCTCGCTTTCCTATTGGACCCGTGGGCGAACAGGTCCTTGTGCCCTCGGTTCAAAAAATTTTCTGGTCACGGAGCCAGTTCAGTTCTCCGGTAAATAACCACCTCATAACAATTGACATCTACTTCATATTCAACATTATCCACTTGAAAATCAAAAAGTTTTCCGTAGCCCCAATTTTCTCCTTCTTCTTTAAAGGCCTCCCTTGCCAGAAGATAGTCCAAAATGTTCCGGATTTCTTTAAAAGTAAGGTCATAGTCGGTAATGATGTTAAAAAACATATTTTGATGGTGAAAAGGGTAAACATCCATATTTTTTCTGTCTCCGGCAGAAAATTTGTGCTCATCCTAACAAATTAAAAATCCTTATTCAAGGATTTTTAACGCTAATGGTAGATCCCTTTTATTCCTTTTTATTAGCGGCTCAGGCGGGAAGGGGAACCGATGAAAAGGGAGCGACGGTTATTTTTTTTAACGATTGCGGATTTCCCTGATTCCGCAATGCGCCAAACCCAGGACCATTTACTTCGGCTGCGGTTTGGGGGAAAGAAAACATCTTCCTGCGTCGCTCAGGGTGTCAGGAGCGGTAAATTTCGGGATTGAGGATGTTGGGAGGGATCTCCCCGCGGATGACCGCTAAAATATTGTTCACGGCCGTTTGTACCATCTTCTCCCGGGTTTCATCGGTGGCGCTGCCGACGTGAGGGAGGAGAAGAACATTATCCATGGCCAGGAGTTCTGGGGAAACCTGTGGCTCAGCTTCAAATACGTCGAGTCCAGCCCCGGCAATCGTACCCGCGCGTAAGGCCTCTACAAGGGCCTTTTCATCCACCACGGGTCCCCGGGAGGCATTGATCAAGAACGCGCTCTTTTTCATCAGCCGCAATTGTTCGGCACCGAGGAGATGAAACGTCTCCGGCGTCAAGGGAACATGGAGGGTGACGAAATCTGAAGTCTGAAGAAGATCTCTCAAGGGCATGAACTGTAACTGGTGCTGTTGTTCAATGGCGGGATGCAGACGGCGGATATCTGTATAAACGATCCGCATATTGAACCCCTGACCCCGTTTGGCCACCGCAGATCCGATTCTTCCCAAACCAATGACTCCCAGGGTTTTTCCATGGACCTCACTTCCGATCATCAAGTTCGGCTTCCACCCCACCCACTTTCCGGCACGAACAAAGCGGTCAGCTTCTACCAATCGCCGGGCCACTCCCAGGATCAAAGCGAAACTGAGATCTGCTGTGGTATCAGTCAGAACATCCGGTGTATTCGTCGCCGCAATTTTGAGACGTATGGCCGCGTCTAAATCGATATTGTTGAACCCCACGGCATTATTCGCTACGATCTTGAGGTCTTTCCCCGCCTCCAGGATTTGGGAGGAAACCCGGTCGCTCCCCATAGCCAGCATACCTATTTTTCCGGGAAGGGCGGCTATGATCTCTTCCGGTGTCATCGGCCGGTCCTTGAGGTTAATAGTCACTTCAGCCTTCTCCTTGAGAAGTTGCAAAGGTCGCTCGTAGATCTTCCGGGTGATTAAAACTTTCGGTCTCATCTTTTCCCCTTATCTCCCTTTTCCTATTGCAGCGTCTCCACTCGACAACGATCCTGGCGCTTTTTTCAAGATTCTTTCTTCATTTCAATCCCATAACTTTTAATCTTTCTGTGTAGGTTGCTCCGTTCAATTCCGATGACTTCCGCCGTTTTGGAAATATTTTCTTCGTTCTCCATAAGTTTTTTCCTGATGAATTTTTTTTCAAACTCCCTCCGGGCATCCTTCAGCAAAGGATACTCCAAGAAAGAAAACTCCGGCTGGGCCTTGCGCTGCTCCCGGACCGGGTCGGGCACGTCTTTGGCTTCGATCATAGCACCCCGGGTCATGATTACCATGCGCTCAACAATATTCTTCAGCTCCCGCACGTTTCCCGGCCAGGTGTAGGACATAAGCAATTCCATAGCCGCCGGTGAGATTTTTTTCATTTCTTTATGGTTCTCCAAACAGAATTCAAAGATGAAATAGTTGACCAACGTGGATATATCTGACTTCCGCTCCCTTAGGGGTGGTACGGCTATAGGAATGACATTCAATCGATAATATAGGTCCTCACGGAAACGTCCTTTTTGAATCTCTTCCTTCAGACCCCGGTTCGTGGCAGCAATCACCCGTACATCCACGAAGATCATTTCCGCCCCACCTACCCGTTCAAATCTTTGCTCCTGAAGAATGCGCAAAATTTTGGCCTGGGTTTTCAGGCTCATATCCGCAATTTCGTCCAAGAAGATGGTTCCCTCGTTGGCCATATCAAACTTCCCTCGCCGCTTGGTCAGAGCGCCGGTGAACGAACCCTTCTCGTGGCCAAAGAGTTCACTCTCTATCAGCTCCTCGGGGATAGCCGCACAATTTACCTCAACGAAGGATTTTTCCGCCCGCAGGCTCAGGCGATGAATTCCCCGGGCGACCAACTCTTTCCCGGTTCCGTTTTCTCCGGTGATCAATACCCACCCGTTGGTGGGGGCGACAATCTTGATCTGTTCTTTCAATTGTTGGATCTCCGAAGAATTCCCGACGATCTCATATTTCTTCTGAATCTCTTGCCGCAAAGCCCGGTTTTCTTGCTCCAATTTAGAGACAACTAAGGCATTGTTAACTGTCAGAAGGACTTTTTCTAAAGAGAGGGGTTTTTCGATAAAATCAAAAGCCCCCAGCTTGGTGGCTTTTACGGCTAATTCAATATTGGCATGGCCCGAAATCATGATGATCGGGAGGTTAGGAATTTGGCCTTTCATGCGTTCCAGGGTTTCTATCCCATCCATCCCGGGCATCCAAATGTCCAAGAGGACCAAATCGGGTGGATCCGTCTCGACCTGCTTGAGGGCCTGGACTCCATCTCTCACCTCAAGCACTTCGTACCCTTCGTCTTTGAGGACGCCAGTTAATGATTGGCGTATCCGTTCCTCGTCATCTACTACTAAGATTTGTTTGCCCATAGGATCCATGACTTTTTAAGACTTTATCATTTCTCGCTTAACGTTTGATCGGCAATTCGATGATGAATCGGGTTCCTTGGGGAACGTTATCTTTCACCCGGATATATCCATCATGGTCGGAAATAATCGTATTCACGATAGCCAAGCCCAGGCCCGTACCCGAAGCTTTGGTGGAGAAATAGGGCTCGAAGAGCAGGGGTTTGTCTTCCGGAGCAACCCCGCATCCATTGTCCGCCACCTCTACCCGGGCCAGGTTCATGAATGGGTCAAGGTGGGTCTCCACAACGATTTGTCCGTCTCGCTGTCCCAGGCTTACCACATCCACGGCAGCCACGGCATTATCCAGCAAATTGACCATTACGCGTTTCATCTGTTCTTTGTCCAGATTGAAAACCGGAATTTGGTCATCGGGCTTGAAATCAAAATGGACCTGTTTATGCCCTTCTTCATAAAGGACCATCGCTTCCCGAATGATTTCGTTTAAATTCCCCGGAACAGGGTTGGCTGCCGGCATACGGGCGAAGCTGGAAAATTCGTTGACCAAGTTCTTCAACTCTTCCACTTGGGTGATGATGATTTTAGTACACTCATCGAAAATGGCACCATCCTGGGCAAATTGATTCAGGTACCGCTTTCTTAGCCGCTGGGCGGAAAGCTGGATGGGCGTCAGTGGATTTTTGATCTCATGGGCAATTCGCCGCGCAACTTCTCTCCAGGCTGCTGCCCGTTGAGCTTTCTGCAATTGGGTCAAATCATCCAGAACGACCACCATCCCTAAATAACGGTTCCCCTCATCGCGCAGGATAGCAACCTTCACCAGCAGAGTTAGGGTTTCGTTGCGTACGGTCAATTTTATCTGTTGGGTGATGGAACGGTTTTCCGCCTGGTTGACTGCCTTGACTAATTCTTGCGCTAATATGATGTGTTCCGTTTGCAGAATTTCGTCATATTTTTCCCCCAGGACACTTTCAGAGCTGGTTCCCAGGATTTTTTCGGCAGACTTATTAATTGTCCGGATCCTTCCATCGGTATCGATGGAGATGACCCCGGCTCCTACATCGCGGAGAACAATCTCCATATACCGCCGCCTCTGTTCTAATTCTATGTTGCTCTTGCTCAATTCGTCATGAGCTTTCTCGATTTGGCTATTGCTGGCCTTAAGGTCCTGAGTCATGCGGTTGAATGAATCCACCAAAGTCCCAAATTCATCCTCGGAAGTCTTACCGATCTGAAAATCCAAATTCCCCTGGATGATCTTCTGGGTTCCCTCGGCGAGCTTCTCGATTGGATCGGTAATTCCCTTGGCCAGGAAAAGCCCGAACCAGATCGCAGCGAAGATGATCAACAGGGTAACCAGTGAGAGGGTGGCTAAGTAAGTGGATCGGATGGGATGCTTGATCATCCTGAGTTGTTTGTATTCTTCAAAGGCGGTAGAAATCTCCGTAATGCGCGAGACCAGACTTTGGGGCACGAAATAATCTACGACTAACACCCCGGCTACTTCTTGGGAGTTCTGGGGAGAAAAAATCGGAATCAGCCCCCGAATCAGATCCCCCCGGCCGATCGACTGGATCTTGGTGGTTTCTTTGCCGCGGAGAGTTTCTTGCAGAATCTTTGTTTCCAGGACTGGAAAACCTGCCGGCGGTATATTGGCTCCATAAGCCACTACAGGCTTCCCCAATTGATTGGAAAGAACCCTTACCGCCTCCAGGTTGTATTCGACCCGCTTGCTTTTTAAAAAATCGGAAAGGAGAGCCTGGTTCCGCCTGTCCAATATCCACTGCGGCGTCAAACCCTGCCGGATCTGCCGGGCGTAATGAAGAGCGTTGTTGGAAGTGTTCTCGTAATAAAGTTGGGCTACCACCAAAGATTCATGCAAAGATCCTTCCACCTGGACGCTAAACCAGCTTTCAATGCTACTGGTGATGAAATGCATGGCCGTAAAGAAAAGAAGGATGGTAGGAACCAGCGAGAGGGTGATGAAACCCAGTACCAACTTGGTTCTGAGTTTCGACCCCAGGACCTTCTTTTTTCTTTCAAAAATCAGCTTGACGACATTGCGCAGGATGAGAAAAAGCAAAAGAAGGAGCAGGAGGATATTCAGGCCAATCAGTGATATGACCAGAATATTATTCGGGAAGGGGGCTTCGACTTTCCACGTAGAGAGGCGGGTTTGAAAGAAAAAAAGGAACCCGATCAGGCCCAAGAGACAAAGGATAATAATAATCTCCCGGTGCCGCCTTCTTTGCTCTTGGCCTTTTTCCAGTTCCTCCAATTTTTTAGGTTCACCCCAAGCCACTATTTTTCCTCAGATTTCCCTGTTGGCAACTCATGCCCGAAGTTATAGATATATTATCCAAGGAAATTGAAAAAGGCAACGATGATTTAGATCCGGGAAGAGCTTGTATGAGAACAATCCTTCCGAACTTCAGCTTAGAAATTCGTGGGTAGGAGGCATTATCTGTAGTTTGCGGAGTTCTTCCTCGTTCGAAAATTCCAAGAGTTCCCACCAATCTTTATGGGCCAGGAGCTTGTGGATCAATTTATGGTTGAGGGTGTGCCCGGATTTATAACCGATGAAATGTCCGATCACTTGGGCCCCCAGTAACCAAAGATCTCCGATTGAATCCAATATTTTATGCCGGACAAATTCATCGGTGAAGCGTAGTCCTCCTTCATTAATCACTTTGCTCTCATCGATGACCACGGCATTTTCCAAAGAACCTCCGCGGGCAAAACCTCTTGCTTTCAACATTTCATAATCACTTAGAAAGCCAAACGTCCGAGCCCGGCAAATTTCCCGTTCGAAATTTCCATTGGAGATTTGGATGAGATAGTATTGATTGGAAATAAGCGGGTGTTTGAAATCAATGGTGTATGAAATTTTAAAGTCATTGCTGGGTAAGAGAGTTGCCTGGCGATCTTCTTCGGTTACGGTAACCGGTCGTTTAATAATTACAAATTTCTTAACCTTATCTTGAAGTTGGATACCAGCCCTTTTTAATAAAGCGTTAAAAGGTTCAGCGCTCCCATCCATGATGGGAACTTCGGCGGCATTCATTTCTATTTCGGCGTTATCGATTCCCAGTCCCGCAAAAGCGGCCATAAGGTGTTCAACCGTTGAAACTTTGACTCCATCGATTCCCAAGGTTGTTGCCAGAGTGGCGTCTACCACATTCTCTATGTGAGCTTTTATCCTAACGTTTTGGGGTAAATCTTTACGGATAAAAACAATGCCGCTATCAGGGACACTGGGGCGGATAGTTAAATTACAGGGGATTCCGGTATGTAAGCCAATTCCTGAACACTCTACTTTATTTAAAACCGTGGTCTGGTATAACATTATTTCAGCTCCTTGTCGGGCTTTCATATTTTAAATGAATAATTTTAGCAATTTTAATGCCATAAACTAAGAAAATACGTGTTTTTTTTGATAAAATGTTTCTACGTCGAAACATTCCGATAGTAAAAGTTTTTAAATCCTATAAATTTTTAACATCCTAAAGATGGAAGGTTTTTTATCCTTGGCCACAGAAAATTGTGGCAAACCTGACACAATCCTTTTCTAATCTATTGTTTTTTTGCAACCTTTTTGATGGACTCGTAAAAAGTCCTTTTTGTCCCATTTTCGTCATTCCGCAAAAGCGGAGCCTGCCCCGCACTTGATGCGGGGAATCCATCATCTTTTTTAAATACTGGTTCCCCGCTTTCACGGGGACTATGTCTGGACTCCTGCTTGCGCAGGAGTGACGGGTTCTCTGACTTTTTACGAGATCATCTTTATTAAAAAAAAACCAAACAATAGGGAAGGAAAATGCTTCAGCGTGCGCGCTGGCGATGGGTTTAATATACCTTAACATTGACAGGAAAAACAACTTTTTTCTCCTCTATTGGCGTCCTGTCTTCTGGTCCTGCGGGGCTTGGCGAAACCCGGCTTTGATCGCTTCCTGCTCAGTGTCAAACTCCACCCGGTGGATGGGGTCCATATTTTCGTAACCTTTCATCCCTGTCATCCCTGGAAGATAGTAGAATTTGTCCTTCCGGTTTCCAATGATTTTGCCCTCTTGGGGGGTTTCCAAGCTTTTTTCCTCAGCCTCCGGATTGAAAATATGCTCGTTTTTTAAGCTGGGCGGATGGTTTTCCATCTCCTTAAGGAGATGATGAATATATAAGGAAAGGCTTAAGGCAACGAGCACGATGCCCAATTGTATAATAATACTTCGGCGATAACGTTTCTCAACTTTGGGCAGAGAATTTTTTTGAGGTTCCTTCTCTGGTTCCTGGATTTCTTCAGCCGCGGAAGGAACCGTAGGGAAAAGGGATAACTGCCGGAAGGTTTCTTTACGGCCTTCCAGCGCGGATTGAATTTGATAACGTCTTAAAACTTCTTCTGGATTTAAGCCTAAATATCGGGCATATCCTTTCAAAAATCCCAAGATGAATTCCCGTTGGGGGAAAAACTGAAAATCATCCTTCTCTAAAGCTTCTAAGAAGGGGAGGCTGATTCGTGTGCCCCTGGACAACTCCTCCATGGACACGCTTCGAGATTCCCGTTCCCTTTTCAAATACTGACCAAGCGTTTCGGAATAGTGCTCCCTCATGTTCATTCCAAAAAATGGCTTGCCTTTGCTAAATCATTCAATTTATCTCACCCCAATAAAATCATTTGCCGCCCCCCGCGATGACTTCCCCTATTCCCTCTCCTCTGTCTTTTTACGCAACCCTCCTTTATCCTCCGGTGGTGATACCATCCTCCTCTGTAATTGATTCAAAAATCCAAATAAGGTTTAACTTGCCATTTGGATTTCTTATAACACAGGGTCCAGCAGGTGACAACAAAAACTTGACAAAAGAGGACTTCCTTGATAATGATTGGTCTCAATTTTCAAGGGGAGGAAGTTCCATGGCGATCAACACCATTATGGAAAAATTAATTAAAGATCTCCAAGAACGAAAGGCCAAAATCGAACTTGCCGGCGGGGCCGATAAAATTGAAAAACAACACCAAACAGGAAAGCTCTCCGCCCGAGAACGAATCCTGAATTTACTGGACCCGCAAAGTTTTGTAGAAACCGACATGTTCGTCCACCACCGGTGTGAATTTTTTGGAATGAATAAGGTGGAAGCCCCGGATGATGGAGTAGTTACGGGATACGGAACCATTGATGGCCGCCAGATTTTTATCTTTTCCCAGGACTTCACCGTTTTAGGAGGGTCCCTGGGTGAAGCCCATGCCTCTAAAATCGTTAAAATTATGGATCTGGCTGCCAAAACGGGGGCTCCTTTGATCGGGATCAACGATTCCGGGGGGGGACGCATTCAAGAAGGCATTGACGCTCAATATGGTTATGGCCGCATCTTTTACCGCAACTCCATTTACTCCGGAGTCATCCCCCAACTCTCCGCCATTTTGGGTCCTTGTGCCGGGGGAGCCGTTTATTCTCCGGCAATTACCGATTTTATTTTCATGACCGAAGGCATCAGCCGTATGTATATTACGGGCCCGAACGTCATCAAAGAAACGACCGGTGAGGTGATCAGCGACGAGGAGTTAGGAGGTGCCCGAGTCCATAATTTTATCAGCGGGGTGGCCCATTTCTTTTCCCATGGGGAAGAGGAATGCTTCCAGCAGATCCGCAGGCTTCTGGCCTTTTTACCGAGCAGTAACCGGGAAGCCCCCCCTGTCCGTTATTCCGGGGATCCATTGGATCGCCCGAACGACAAACTCCTGGAGATCGTCCCGGTGGAAACAAAACGGCCTTACAACGTGATCAAGGTCATCGAGGAGATCGTCGACGACCAAGATTTCTTCGAAGTGCATCAGCACTGGGCGAAAAATATTGTCGTCGGGTTCGCTCGCATTCACGGCCATTCCATCGGAGTAATCGCCAATCAACCCTTCTTTCTAGCGGGGACGCTGGACATCAACGCTTCGGATAAGGCTGCTCGCTTTATTCGTTTCTGTGACTGCTTCGGCATTCCCCTCCTCACTCTTGTAGATACACCTGCTTTTCTACCCGGCAAAAACCAGGAGTTTGGCGGTATCATCCGGCACGGGGCAAAAATCCTCTTCGCTTATAGCGAAGCTACGGTTCCCAAGGTTACGGTGATATTACGCAAAGGGTACGGCGGCGGTTATGTGGCTATGTGCCACCGCGAATTGGGAGCGGATGCCGTTTTCGCTTGGCCTACGGCCGAAATCGCCATGATGGGCGCAGAAGGTGCGGCCAGCATTATTTTCCGCAGAGAAATTGAAAAAGCTCACGATTCAGAAAAAAAACGAGAGGAAAAGATCCGGGAGTACCGCGAAAATTTTTCTAATCCTTACGTTTCTGGGCGGCGGGGGTATGTGGATTATATCATCAGCCCGGTAGAGACCCGGGCCATGATCTCCCGGGCTTTCGCGATGCTTTGGAAGAAGCAGGAAGAAAGGCCCAAGAAAAAACACAGTTCCATCCCCCTGTAAAACAGCGGAGCGCAGAGAACATAGGGAATAGCGAAAAAATAATTTTAATGCTTCCACGCGAAGCGCTTTGGGCTATGCCCTATGCGTTTTTTTTTAGGCGTAATATCGATAAATCGCCTCAGCCACGCAAGCCGGTTTCTCTTTGCCTTCCACTTCAAAATTTAAATTAAAAATTGCCTGTACCCCCCCTTTAATCTCTTCGATGGCTGCCAGGGTGGCCCGCACTCTCACGTGGGAAGGGATGGGGACCGGGGCCGTAAATCGTAGTTTGTTCAAGCCGTAGTTTACCCCCATCTTCTTCTCTTGGATGTCCATAATATTCGCCAGCAGGTAGGGCGCTAAACTCAGCGTGTAATATCCATGGGCGATCGGCCCGCCGAAAGGTGATTCCCGCTTTGCTCTTTCCGGGTCCACGTGAATCCACTGATGATCGAGGGTGGCATCGGCAAACATATTGATGGCTTCCTGGGTCACCGCATGCCAGTCGCTCACTCCCACTTCTTGCCCGACCATCTTCTTCAACTCTTTCAGGTTTTGAATGATTCGTTGAGGCATAATTTCCTCCTGATCGATTCATGCGGCTGCGCTAGTTCGCGTCGGATCTTGCTTACCACAAAATTCCGGTGCGGTCAACCGACAGATTCTCCCGACAGATTCTCCCGCGGAACGCAACAAAGGCTATAAACCCAACGAACGCGATAAACGCGATGAACACAACGCACCCAGACAACGAACCCATGATTGACAAACCCATTCGATGGTGGTAAGAATAAATCTAATCAGATGGGCGATTAGCTCAGATGGATAGAGCGTTGGTCTCCGGAACCAAAGGCCGTGGGTTCGAATCCCGCATCGCCTACCAAAGATTTCAAGGGGTTAGCAATAACCCCTTTTTCATTTTCGGCTTTTGGTGTCAGAATAGTGCCAAACTCTTTTGGTTTCCCCTCTTTCAGCAACCTTGCGGCGGGAGGGATAATGTCATCAAGAAGCCTTACCGCTCCTTGGAGTTGCTCCGGGGATAGGTGGGTATAGCGTTGCGTCATCTTGATGTCCTTTTGCCTCAGGAGTTCTTGAAGGGCTCTCATGTGAACGCCTCTCATAGCCAAATGGCTTGCGTAGGTATGCCGTAGGTCATGGAACCTGAAATTCTCTATCCCTGCCTTTCTGCAGGCCGTTGCAAAGCTTCTTTTCACATCTCCCAAGTGCTTACCCCGGGCATTCAAGAAAACAAACTCTGAATCTCTTGGGAGATCACTCAAAGCGCCCAATAGGGTGTTATTCATGGGAATGATTCCGACGGTGTTATTCTTGGTATCCGGCAAGAGGATAAGGCGGTTGTCCGGCTTTATGTAGTTCCATTTTAAGCCAAGGATTTCGCTCTTCCTCATCCCGGTTGTCAGGGCCACAGTGATAATAGCTCGGAGAGAATGCGGCGGTTCCGGGCAATAGGCCAGAAGGTTATTGATTTCCTCCAGGGCGAGGTATCTCAAACGCCCGGGAGGTTCTTTCAATTTAGGGACGGCCTTGATTGGATTTGACTTGATCCTTTTCCACGTGATGGCTGTGTTGAGAAGGTGCTTAAGGCAGGCCACTTCCCGGTTGACCGTGGCGTTACATACTCCTTCCGAAAGCCTCTTGGTTTGATAACTAAAAATCTTGTGGGGAGCGATGTTAAATAAATATTCTTTCCCGAAGTAAGGCACCAGGTGAAGATTGACGGAGACTTCATCCCGGATGTAGGTGCAGAGCTGCGTTGAGTTCTTTTTGTGGATCAGATATTCTTTGGCGAACTCCCCCAGGGTAACTTTTTCATCTTCAATGATCCCGTGTTCCTCCAGGGTCAAATCGGAAAGCTTCTTATTGAGGATTTTTCGGGCATCGTCTTTTACGGTGCCGATCTTCTCCCGCTTCCTCTGCCCCTGGAAGATGATGTCCGTATAATAATTTTTTCCTCTCTTATAGATTCTACCCCAGGCCATTTTTTGCCTCCTCTGTATCCTCTGTGTTTTAATAGAAAGGGCAATGGGCCAGCCAGAGGAGAACTGGCCCGACGCCTGCGCTGGCGCTGCCCCTTAATCGTTACCTAAGAAACTGTATCCGGCCCGTTCCAGGGCTTCCACTTCCTCGCCGGTAGCCGTAATGATCTCATATTGGCCTAAACTGGCCTCTAAAACTCCCACAGGCTCGCCCTCAATCAATAAAACGGCCTGGCCATAGGAAGAGCTCGGGTGTTCCGTGGAAATTGTGGCCTCACCTTCCCAGCCCTCCAATAATGGCGAATGTGATTTAAGCCTCATTTTCCCCCCCTCTCTTATTCCTCTTCGATTCCAAGAGCTCTTTTAAGATTTTTAGCATCTTCTCTTCTTTGTTCCCTTCTTTCTTTAATTTGTTCCTCTGCTTCCCGGGTCAGAGCAAAACCACTAAGGTCTTCGGGGTCGTGAGGAAGTTGCTCGGGGTCCATTCGGCGGATAATAATTTTCTCGTTCCCTTTAACCTGCCCCTTTTTCTTGGGGGCCTTTCCTTTTTTCTCACCCTTGATCTTTGACATTACCTTCCCCCTTTCTTTTTGGGCGCTTTCTTCGCCTTTTTCGGCTTATCATTCCTATGACTCTTGACCCATTTGACCAACTCTTCCGGATCGAAGAGGCGGCGCTTGCCGACCTTGTAATTGGGAATTTCCCCCCGAGCAATAAAGCGATTGATCGTTTGTCTGCTAAGACTTAAAAGATTCATTGCCTCTGAAAAAGTGATAAATTTTTTATTCATTGTTTTCCTTTCTATGCCTTATTGTACCATATTAAAAAACCTTGTCAAGCCTAAAAATGAGGGGTGGAAAAAATATTTTGTCTACTCATCTTATTCTGGTTTCCCGAAAAAGTCTTTCAACAGAGCGTTAAAATCCTTTAGCGTCGGAATCTTACAACTGATGTCGTCTAAGAATTCTTCGGATAGAAGTTCTTCTCCTGCATCTTTAGGGGATGGATTTGTTTCCTTCGTCTCCTTTGGAAGGTCGGGGATATTTCCAGGTCCGCCATCAAACCCTGTCCCATCATCACCCCCTGCGATTCTCCAGATAGCCTGATCCCAGGAATTCTTTGGATCTTCAATTAATGCCTCGGTAACGTTCATCACCAAATCATCAGGGATACTAATCGCTGAGTTCTTAAACTCTTCCCGAAACTCCTTTTCCTTTTCCATAAGTCTTGTTAAATACAGGGCACGTTTATATGCTTCAACCATCACGGTCTCGTCGGGCACGTATTTCTTGACTCCAACTTTGGTCAGTTTCGCTTCAAGCCAGTTAACGAACTCTTCGGAGGTCATAGCGTTCAGTTCAACACGATCACTTTGTAGGAATTCAATTTCTTCCCCTGTGGCACCCGCCTCCCTCAGCTTCCCCGCAATGTGACCTTTAGGCGTGACCGGCTCCGATTGCAAACCTTGAATGTCATCTATACGGAATCCCAGGTCAATAACCTTGCCCGATCCGTGGGATCCCCTGGCTCCTTGTTTCAATGTTTTCAGAATAGTGAACCCGGATACATCAAAGTCATGTAAGCAGTAAGCCGTGACCTTCAACTCTTCCATTTTTGAAAGGAGATCACAGAGAGCGGCAACCGGCATCCCTTTTGAACTGGTGATTGCAATATCAAATCTTTCGGGGATATTTACTGCATCCAGCAAGGGATTGAATCCTTCTTTTTCAATGAATAGAATATTATTGAAACGGTGAACCGGCCCGGTGGTTGGCAATAATATTTGTGACTTGGAAAATGGCGTTGTCTCAATATATTCACTTGTAAAGAGATTTATATAATCCCTGACCTCCAATCCACCCAGACCAATAACCTCGCCGGTATGAGGTTCCGAGATGTGGCCCCGTGCATCCCACACAACATCCCAACCGGGCCTATTTTCTTCCATGTAGTCTTTTAAAATTGTTTGTGTGAAGTATTGCGAATTCAGTTGGTCTTTGTCCAGCCGCTTTAATATTTCCGGCCTGGCAGCATAATAAATTTGTCTTGCGTTTGCTGGATACTTACCATTTGAAGATGCTTTCATGTAGGCACTTTCCATTACTTCAAATGCCACGTCCCGGATGCTTTCTTTTGGTTCAGCGTAATATCTCATACGATAGACCCGGTGAACAGGGACCCGGTCATTCTTATCAGCGTGACGCTTCGCCTTCTTCCACTTCCGACCCACTTTTTTTATTGCGCTGTCCAGATCGTCCTTTAAACTCACAATTCAATCCTTCCTTTCCCCCGATCAACAAATTCAAACCTGGGCCGTGCGGTATGAACGATAACCGATATGGGGTCATGTCTATCGATTCGCATTTGACCAAGTAAATAGCTTAACTCCTCCATCGGATTTTCTAAGCAAGGAGCCCAATTCAAGCCAACAATAATATTTCGTTCGTTATTCTCGTGAATCCCAAATGCCACTTCCAGCACGTGGGGCAAGTTATCCTCAAAACCAATTATTTTGACATACTGAAAACTGATTTCCGTGATACCTCCATGCTTAATCAGCCAGTTTTTAAAATGCTCCTTTCCTATGATTCCAAGAATGGTCGGTTTGGGAGGAGCGGAAAGTCCCTTCATGGTTTCAAGCAACCCTTCAACAAGCTCCAAATCTATGTCTTTATTTTTTACCAGATCATGTAAGTAAAAGTCCTTGAACTTTTCCGGGAGTTCTTTCTGCTTATCGGTCCTTGATAGACCCCGAAACTCCGAAATGAATTCCCGAACGGTTCGGGTTGGCCCGCCGTTTTGTTCCCGTGAAATGTAACCGGCAATAAGAGCCCTTAATGTTTCAGTCGTATACCAATGCGGGGATGTTGGATCAGTAGGACCCCATTTCTTCCAATTGACATCGCTGGCCTCATAAACCTTTTTCCCTATCCTGAAGGTAGCATGAGGGTTGAAAGCAGCATATTTCATGACCAGTTCTTCCATCGTATTGTACAAATCATCATTTTTTGACTCAATTAAGCAAGCTAAATTCGGCCAATGAATTTTGATTAAAGTTCCCTTTTTTACAGAAGGGTCAGCCTCATTCCTATAATCAATGGCAGGCTTTTGGGAGATCCGGTCCAATTCAACGATGATAGTGTGATGAAGTTTCTGACTCCAAACCTCTGCTTGCCCATGCTCACCATTCAGCACAAAGGGGACAGCCCAAACGGTCTTGAGAGCATTTCCCAGTTGCCCCCGTGTTGGTGAAACATAAAATAGCTTGTCACTGACTCGTTTGAAATAGTCCAAGGATTTCTTCAAGACTTTTGTAGGCAATCCAGAGCCATTATCCCGTATACTAAGAAAATCATTTTCAACCGTGACTTCGATTTCAGGTGGGATACCGGCAGTTTCACAGGCATCCAAACCATTATCTATTAATTCTTTCAGGACACATAAAGGCCAACTCTCTTTTTCGTGCCCAATCTGCATCGTCAATTCTTTCTCATCAAAGAATTCCAGTTCACGGCTGATTTCAAATGTTGTGCGATTTAATCTCTGCATAGGATCACCCCCCAAGTGATAATGACCCCCGTTGAGGAAGGCAGGGAAGGAAGGGCGGGGGACCCATCTTTTCGGTTGCTAACCTATCCCTGCATGTGATTTAAAATATTAGCCCCAAATTCAAGACTTTTTCCTCCGGCTAATAGAATATAGCAACCCCCCGAAAATGGCCTGTCTGACTAAATAAAATCATTCATGAATTTTGGCTCTCAACCCTTACTCTCGGACTTCTTTTCATCTTTTCCCGAAATCGCGCCTGATATTCCCGGTTTTTTAGTGTTTCGTTCCAGGCACGGCACTTCTCACAAAATCGCTGAGAATTATTCGTTGGGGAAAAGGATCTCCCACATTCACATCGTTTCCAAGGATTCCTCTTGCCCGCCGGATGAGGCTTTGTATCTTCCTGGGCCAGGCACCTCCGGCATAATGGGTGCGTTCTGGACGCGCCGCAAATCTCAATCGGAAAACCCAAAGCCGCGCAATATGGCATCGTCTCACCCACTCCCCGTTTGTCTGGCATATTCCGTGAGAGCCATATCATCCAGCTCTTTTTGAAGCTCATCGGGTAGGCGGACCGTAATCTGCATCGTTGGCGCTGCACCCCCACCCCAAAATAATTTTTGCCGTGGAACTGCAACCCAAAACGCATTTTCTGAGCTCTTAGATTGTAAAACTTTCCAGCCGTGGTATTCGATTCCGGCGTGCGAAAAGGAAAAAACCGCACGAGTTGCCGATGGCAAATCATCGACTAATTTGAAACTTAAAATCTTCATTCTCCACCCCTTTTAGGAACAGCCAGAGTATTCGATGGTGGCGATGGCATTAGTCACGGCAACGTAAATGCCACTCGAACAATGCTGAATCGGTTGAAGAAAGGGGCCAGATTCCCGGCCCCCCCGGAGAAAAATGAGAATCTCGAAGTTTTTGGGGATCTATTTTTACCCAATCCCCTCGGGGTTTTCGAAAATGTATAAGTGCAACCGGGGGCTCAACACCCCCGGCGGGGCTGATTTGCCAGGTGATGGAAATCCCCGGCCCGACCTGGCAAATCTTGAGACCTGCCCTGGGGTCCAGGAGACTTCGAGCCGGGTTACTTCCTTGACCGAAAACTTTTAACCTCGTCTGCCAATTTCAGGGAAGAGGATTTTACTTTTTTAAACTCAGCGTTCACATCTTCATTATCCGATTCCTTCAAACTGACCTCGGCAGACCAGGTTTCAAGCTTGCTTTGAAATTCGATGAGAGGAAAATATTTAACACCCTGGGCGGCCAGACTTTCTGATAACTCTTTCAATTCAGCCCGGAGACTCGCAAACGGCTCCTTATCCTCTTCTGGTTTTTTCTCGGCCGCCTTGGGCTTGCGGCCAAAAGTCTCATCGAACATTCCCTCGCGGACTGTCTTTGCTTGCTGGCCCTCGGCGTTCTCGGTTAAACTTGTGTCATCGAGGCCCTTTTCCTTCCGGAATCTTTCCGCTTCTTTTGCCTCTTTGGACTGGCCGACGTCAATTTCTCCAAATCCATCAACTTTGATTTTTTCTACCATTTCAACCTCCAGTATTTTGAACCCCTCTCGAAAGAGGGGAATGTTTTTGTTTACTCCTCGCGGGGCAGATTGCGCAGGAACTTTTCCGCTTCCTGAATTTCCCGCGCAAGGTGCTCTTTGCTGCGTTCGGCCGATTCCTTCCCTTCTCGGTAATGATCCTCGACCGTCTCGCCTTCGGGCAGGCTGTCCACGGCTCCTTTGAAGGCCTCAGGGCAGAGAATTGATAAGGCCAGCAGTTCGAATTCCCCGCCACTCGCGCTCGTCAACCTCTCGGCAAGATCCGCCCCCGCCGCCTCGCGTTCGTGCGCCTGCATATTCGCGGGCGAATCCTGCAGCACCGTGTCCCATGGCCCCGGCCTGGAAAGGGCAAGGGAAAGCCGGGAAACGAAACCCGCCTTGATCCCCTCGATGAACCTCGCAATGTCCTCCATCCTCTCGGCCTTGGTTCGCCTGCGCGAAAATTTTGTCTCCAATTCATATTCCGAATTGTTGCGCAGCCAGGACCGCCGCTCCGAAATGTAGAAACTCAGGGCATCACGGGTGCTTCTGAACTCGTAATGGCCCACCTGGAAGACTGGGCGGGAAACCCCTTTTATCCAAACCTGGTCGATCTGCTGGAAAAAGGGTTCGCGCTTTTCGACATCCCCGGGATGATAAGACCACTCTCTAAGTATTGGCCCCTTTGGGGAGCCCTGCGATACATTTCCAAACCCAAAAAAATTCATTGTTTCCTCCTGTCTAATATTTTTAATAGTTCTCCCACCAAGGCCGCTCGGGCGCAAAGCCCAATTCTTGCCGGATCCGTTCAGCCTCTTCTCTCCTTTGTCTCCGCCACTCCGCAATGCGGGCTCGGGCCTCATCACCCATCAGGAAGTCATCCAACGACTTGCGGGGATGCCTATAACAATCAGGAATTGGACCCGGAACACCAGGCGGCCGTATCTCTTTTTTTTCTTCTTTCATGTTTACCAGTCCCTGTCCCAGACCTCTTTCGGTTCACGGCGGACATAAAACCCCTCTTTGCCGCCCGCCAAGTTTTGCACCTGATCATTACTGTACCGAAAATCACCCGGGGACCTGCCCGCCCCAACGCCGGAAGATCGCCCGCCCCCAGCCGTGGCAAAAGGCATTTCCCAAACTTCAACCTCTCCCGGTGTTGTGCTGGCTGCATGGGTAGCCATAGCCAAAGCTATGATGGCATCGATCTTGTGCGAGGCTTTTTCCTTGACGATCCTCATGCCCCTGGGAGTTTCTTTGCCTACCGCAAAGGAAGCCTCTTTCCGCATATCAGCATCCGCATATAGCTTTAAGCTTTGATGCTTGACCGCATCAAAAAGACACTGGCCCATATCGGTTAAATTCCCCACTGTTTGCGGGAATTCAACCATATTGATTCCATCTTTAAGCAAAGTCGTTGCGCTTCGATGAAATTGAAAAGGATCGTAACGGACTTCGATGACCTCATAGTTACGGGAAAGCATTTTGATATATGCCTCCATGCTCTCTTCAAGGTCCATCGGCTTAATTTTGGTAGGTTGCCAGGTTGTGAATGGCCCAAGGCAAACCATATTTCCATCCCGGTAGACGCTAACCACGGCGCTCCGGTCTTTCTTTGTTGAAGCATCGGCCCCAACCCAAAGCTGAAGGCGCGGAGACGGAAGCGGCGGGCGAAAGTCAGGGTCAACGCAGGCATCCCATTGATCCATCTCGAAAAAGCTTGACTCATTACTTACCCAACGATTCTCGTGAAGGCGGAGGTAAGTATTTAAGCGAAGATCCGCCCGCTGGCTTGCGTAATATTCAGGCGTTTGCCAGGACATTTTCGGAATATGATCCCAATACATGAAGAGGTCGCCCACGGTATAAACAGGAAGATCCTCCCCCAATGGCCGATTGACTCCGGGCTTGACGTTGCCCTGCTTATCGAAAATGCGATTATAGATTTCCTCTAAGAGAACGCTTTCATTTTCCCAACCGGCATAGGTCGAAATGAATCTGATTGAATTCTTTCGCGTGGGGACCGGCGTCAACTCTTCATAGAGTCTGCGGCTGCGCTCTGACATGAAGCCCCATAATTCATCAAAGCTGGCAAGGCCCTGATTCGCGCCCGCCTCTCCCGCATAGTCTGAAGGAATGGCCTTGATCGTGGTCCCGTTGTCGAGGGTGATCAAGTTTCGGGTTATGTGGGCCTCCGCCCTCAATGCGGGGTTACGTTCGATGAATCCCCGGGCCGCATCATAGACACGGGAAACGGCCTGATCTAAGTCGTTTGACGCGATGATAATCTCATCCGGGGGTTGAACGCAAAATGACCACCAATCCACCACAAGGGAATTTATCGCGGTCTTCCCTGACTTCTTCGGGGCGCTGTAAATGATTGTTCGATATTTCAGCCGATCGTCCTTACCGAATTTGAATGCCTCAGTTAGGATTCGCCTTTGATGCTCCTCCAGCCGGAGGGGTTGACCGTCCTCACAGATGGCAAACCTATCAACAAACTGCACCAAGTCAACCATTTTGGTCTGCTTTTTTATCTTCACCCTGCCCCTCCTCTTCCTGGGGTTGCTGGCCCTGGGCTATTTCAAGTAGCTGCTCGTTTAAACTTTTCATTCTCTTTTCCATTTTTCTTATCCCTTTGGGACCATAAATGTCGCGGAGGTCCCCACGACAGGAGTTCGCCGTCGTGTTAAAAGTTCGGTTGTATTTCTCATTCGTCATGATGGCCAAAATTGCATTGTCTTTTTTCGAGCGAAGCAAGGTTCCGATGAACTCTGACAAAGCGAAGTATTTCCAGAAGGCGAGCTCCGCTAAGGCCCGTTGCCCAAAGCTCAGGGAGTCCCCGCCCAAGTCATTTTGAATGCCTGAAACAAACGCCTTCCACGCCTTCCTTGGCTTCGTCCGGCCATCAACCTTGTCAATAGCCTGGGGCTTGCGATATAACCCCCCGTAGGTTTTCTTTAAACGCCGTTTAGCGATGTATTTCGACATAAGCCTTGTGTACCATAGGATTACTTTAACCCCTTGACACTATTTTGACACTGACACTTTTTAGCCTTCTAAGTTATTGAATTTTAATACCCTTTTTATGACCCTTGGTTTCGGAAACCAAAGGCCGGAGAATATTATGTAAACTTGGAAGCATTAAGGCCTTGTTTTTATTCATTTTTTGCTTGCCTCTTCTCAACCCTTCTCTTTCGCCGGAGACAACTTGTTATCCATAAGTCGATTTGTTTTTTTTCATAGCGAACTACGCCTTTTATACCTGGGCCAAGTTTGACATGGGGGACAATTCCCTGAGAGGTCCACACCCTGATCGTGGAGGTTTTGACATTTAGGTAATTCGAAAGGGTTTTGCAGTCCATCAACTCCACGTTGTCATCCTCTTATGAGTTCTCGCTTTGCCTGTTCCAGGGGATTCATGGCCTTTAGGCTGAGGAGCCGGTTGATTTCAAGTTTGAAAATTCCGATATCTAATCCTCTTTGTTTGCATCGTTCGTCTTTGAAAAAGGCCTTGCATGTATCCTGGAGGAGTTCCAGGGGATGCACCGCGAGAAGGTCCTTGACGAGCTTCCCTTCTTTGCCGAAACTAAAAACGTAAGGTTGTCCGGTTTCCTGGAGGAAGGTTTCTTTCCAGTAGTCGAAAAATTCTTTTACTCTTGGGTCGGCGGTCTTTTTTGCCGACAAGGTAGTATTCTTAGGAGAAGGATTAGGATTAGGAGAGGGAGCATTGCCAAGTGATTGCGTCCCGCTTGCGTCCCGCATACCTTCCGCATCATCTTGTTTTAGAGCTTGCTTTATTCCATCGTCTTTTTTCCCCCACCTGATAGCAGCTAATTCCTTTGCCCGTCGGACTCTCTCTTCCGCAAAATAAGCGAAAGGTTGATGATCCCTCCAGTCATGGATCGAATAAGTTCCATCTTTCCCCTTGTCCAGAAAACCAACATCGATTAGAGCCTTGCAGAATTGGGTGGGGTCTCCCGGCCATTGGGCATCCAGGGCAATGTCTGTTTCATCCATGCTGGTTAATATGCCCTTAGGCCGATTTTGGGCTGTGTTTAACCATAAGTCCATCAAGGAAAGTACCCCTTGAGCTCCCAAAAGGCTGAATAACTTTTTTCTCTTTCTGTGAGTTGAAAATGAAAGATCAAGTCGAATATCCTTGTTCATTTTTGCTCCCTGATAGCAATTTGCGGGCTCCCGGATCAGGGCCGGGACTTGCGGAGCTTGCGCTCACCCGCACTTGTTTGTTTTTCCCGATGCTGATGGCATCGATCGTCAATTCCTTTTTCGCAGATCATTTTTTCTCTTTATCTGTCGTATGTACTTTGCCAATCCCTTGAAGGGATACGGGATCTTGAGGAAGATGGTTCAAGGCCCACCTTCTCCTCAGCCGGAGAGACCTCCCTGGGTCCCGATCCGCTCGGTTCACTGTAACTTTGTGACCGTTTATCGAACGTGAGAATTACCTTTCCTTCGTCTCCAGAGTCGTCCCGCACCTTCAAGATGTAGAGAACGATCTCATTCGTAGGGCTTTTTGAATTATCCTCTCCACGTGGACGCCAGATGGATAAAACATTGTCTGGAATCTGTTTGAGGCCACTGGAGCCCTTTAAATCGTTCAGGTGGACCACTTTGTTGTCATAGGTCAGCTTAGTCGGGTGAACGATGAGGAGAACGTGAATTCCGAGGTCCATGGCCCATGACTTAATGGCCGTTAAAGCCTGGTCAATGGCCTGCCGTTCATGATCCCCGGAGTATTTTAGGAAGAAGTGAAGATGGTCGAGGATCACAAATTCAATCCCATACCGCCGCTTGGCATAATAAATTGCCCCTTTGAGTTGCTCCAGGCCGATCTCTCCGTAAACGTCGATAAAATAGATCGGAAGGCTTGAGATACGGCGGAGGGCTTTTTCGAGTTCATCTTTTGGGAGTGCAGAAAAATGAGAGCCCGTTTCCATCTGAACCATCTTCCGCAGAATGGGGATGGGTTTCATTTCAAAGCTTGCGATTAAAACCGGGTGATTCATGCCGGCGAGTTTAAATCCAAGGTTTGCGGCCATCGTAGTTTTACCGCTTGCCGTTTCTCCGGTGAGGACTGTTAATTCATTTGGCCGAATCCCGCCCATAAGAGAGTCAAAATTATTCCATTCCGTGCGGATTCCTTTATTTTGAGACTTCCCGCTGTGCAGCTCCCGGATCTGGTCGAAATAGTTTTCTGGGGTCTTGATTAACTTGAATTCAAACCTTTTGGCCTGGGCCATAATGTCCTTTATCTCAGCATTAGAATAACCAGCCTTCAAACAATCATTGGCATCCTTAAGGGGAAGTAGAACATTGAAGCATCTGTAACGGCCTAATTTGTTCCCCACCTTATCTGCCCCTTTGCGCCCGGCTTCGTCCATGTCAAAGCTAACGAAAATCTCTCCGAAGGGTTCAAGAGGATCAACCCACTCATCAAGGAATGTATCCTCTCCCACAGTCACCGCTACCGCGTTGTGAATGCCCATCTGGTAATAAGCAATTGCGTCGAACTCTCCCCCCGTGAGGACGATCCAGCCTTTATCGCCTACACTATCCAAGTTGAAAAGAATCGAATCACAGCCCTCTTCCCGGTGATACTTATTCCCACCGTTTGGATTGATCCGCCTATATTTAATGGCGCGGCATTTGCCATCTTGCATATGGGGGATGGCAATTGCCCCGTTATTCTCTCCGAGCTTAAATTTTTTGATTGTGTCCAGGGTGAAGGCTCGCTCCTGGGTGAGATAATTAAGAGCAGCGGAGTTTTCTAATAGGGTTTTGTGGTACTTCTCAATAACCGATAAATCGATGGTCTTCCCGGGGGTCCTCTTAGAAAATTCAGAAATATGAGCAATGGCCGGAAGATCCCCCAGGCGTTTTTTTAAAGAAAGAAGATGGCCGCGCTCTCCGCATTTATGGCAGTAAAAGATTTCTTTGGCCTGATTAATATAAAAATGCCCTGGGCCAGCTTCGCAAAGAGGGCAGAGGTCAAGGCAATACTCGCCCCCCTTATTAAATTTGAAATTCCACTCCTTTAAATTCAGATATTTTTCAATCTCGTTCATTGAGTCAATCTCTCCAGAGGTCGGAAGTAAACGCCTCCATGCAGGTAAGGCACCCATCAATGAGAATTTTATTTTCAAGAAGGACCGCCCCCTTATGAAACTGCAAAGAATGGGTCCATTTATGCCCGCCCTCACAAAAGAAAGTTAGCTCCACCCGGGCGCCCCGACCGGATGGGTTCCCGGCTTGGACCTTTGTCCCGTGAGAATCAATGCAAGTGATTTCCCCTTTGCGATTGACTTCGACGGCCTGCATATGAACTTCCTGGCACTTACAGAAAGGGCACTCAAGAATGTTCGTTTCCGGTACGGCTTCCTGGTTCTCTTTAAGTTGCCGAAAAACCCTCTGGAGAATGGATTTTACATGCTCTGGTTCGCTCATGGACTTACTCCTTCCCCTGCAAGGCCCGCAAAATCTCTTCCCATTCCTCCGGCTCAAGCTTCCGCAAGCCAGCCTCCACGCGGTAAATGAAGTTCTGGGATTTCCCGATGCGGCGACCGAGCTCAGTTTGAGTTATCCGCTTGGGCTTGTAGAAAAATCTCAATGCTGGTAAATGTTCCGTGGGTAACATCGGCTATCCTTCCTTTTATTGACCTTTAAATATTTTAAATATAGGTTATATAAAGAAGGATGTCGGTATTATCAAAAAAGGTTTTGATAACACACCGGAGAGGCTTAACAGTGGCGGGTTTTCAATTCTTGGAGCGTTTTTTCTTTGAAATAATGAGATATTTGTATTCCAGATTTTTAGATTTTTCTGCCCAATCGGAAAACTGTTGGCAGATTGCCTTTCTCGATTCCGTCGAAAGGTGCTTTATCTTTTTAATGGGGGGGGCAAGATCCTTTTTCCGGTCAAAAAAGAATTTCCTGAAATTTTCGAATTCAAAAGATGGAAACCAATGGAGAGGGACGCCCCACCTTATCCAATCCAGCCCCCCGCGCCTGGAACCCATGATGGATTCCACCACGTCGTCGAGGGGGGTGGAATATTGAAACGTCCGCATCGCTTTTGCCGGAAGGGTTTTACTCCCCGTTAGATCGTCAATATCAGGAAGAATATACTCCGTTGTTTGTTTTTTAAAGGCCAAAACTAAATTTATTGCCTGGTCAAAACTTTTCAGTTTAAGGACTTCTTTTAAGACGCAAACCTCCATTACCAAAATATAGTCGCGTTCTCTATATAACGCGTTTTCCAAAGATGAAGGGAAAAGGCCAAAGGCATCATCGAGTGATTTTGAATTTTTATATGGGAAAGAAAAATTCGAGTCTAAGTATATTTTGAATTTTTCAAAGAGATAGGTTTTAACCCATGATGGTTCGGGGAGATTTTTTTCGTAGGCATATACAAAGCGGGCGATAGCATTTAGAAAGGCCTGGCTTCGGTCCATTCTTTGATGTTGTAATTTGGAATTATTTTTCTTGTGTTTTTTTGATTTTAGTTTTTCCATTTCGTGTTCTCCTCACGATCTCCAAAAAGGTAGAGGGTCGAGGCTGGCTGGAGAATGCCAGGTTTCGGGTCGCGTTCCCTATCGACCCCCCGCAAGATTAAATTTTTAGTGCCAAAATAGTGTCATCGTTTTAGGTTTTTAGTCAATAATTATTGAATCATTCATCTTTTTCAAAATATCAGTTTCAGCCAGTAAAATCAAGGGTAAAAATGATGTTTTAAGTTTTTATATTTGTTAAATATATTAACGTTTTAGGTCTCCGGAACCAAAGGCCGTGGGTTCGAATCCCGCATCGCCTACCATTTCCCATCCTCATAGTTCTCATATTTTATAAAACACCATTGATGATCACTTAAAAAGTCTGGAAATGCGGTTTTCCGTCATTCCGGCGAAAGCCGGAATCCATTCTTTTCAAATCGTTATAAATTCTCTGGACTCCGGTTTTCACCGGAGTGACGACTTTTTACGAAGCCATAACCATTAAGGCCGCGGAAAAATTGTTTAGATTAACTTGACAAATAAAACAATTTTGTTATAAATTGTTTGTCTGGATAAACAATTTATGAATACAGATATATTACAGAAAATCATTGCCGAGTGGGTACAAGGCACGGAGATTCCGGAATTGACCCCCCGCGAACAGGCCGGCCTGGACTTGGGCAGATTGAGGCAGATTCTGGCTGTGGTCGGCCCGCGGCGGGCTGGGAAAACCTATTTTCTCTACCAGATGATATCAGAGCTCCTGGGTACCGGAAAAACCGGACGAGGCGAGATCCTGTTCGTTGATTTCGAAGACTACCGTCTCAAGGATTTCCGGCCGGAGGATATGGAGCGGCTCCTTGCTGCTTTCTATCAGATAACGGGCAGACCTCCCCGCTATCTTTTTTTCGATGAGATCCAGCGCCTTCCATCTTGGAGCCGCGTACTACGCACGCTCCACAACAGCCGCAAGTACATCATTGTAGTTACCGGGAGCAATGCAACGCTGCTGAGCTCAAAAATAGCGACCGAGCTTCGGGGCCGATACGAGGACCGCCTCATTCTGCCCTTTTCCTTTCGCGAATATCTCCGCTACCGCGGAATTGCCTGGAACCGGCCGCTCCTGGCCACCCCTGAAAGCGGCATAATTGCGAGAGCGTTCGATGAATTTCTGAGGTATGGAGGATTTCCGGAGCTGGCAGGACTTGCAGGAGAGACGGTGAAAAGGCGTCTTTTGCAAACGTATTTTGATACGATCTTCTATAAAGATGTTCTGGATCGGCACGGAATACGTGCCCGGTATCTTCTTGAGCTTATGATGAGAAACATGCTGGAAGGGTATGCTTCCATGTTTTCGATATCCACTTTTGAAAAGCAGATCAAGGCGCACGGACAGGCAGGAAGCAAAAGAAGCATCGCGGAATATCTGCGGCATCTGGAGGAAGCATTTTTTATAACTATGTGCGAGAAATTCGACTATTCCCCGCGGAAACGGATGATGAATCCCAAAAAGATTTATCTAATGGACACGGGATTTTCGCTTCTGGGCGGCGCGTTTGCGGAGAACCGCGGCCACCTCCTCGAAAATACGGTTGCCTTGGGGTTTTTCCGGAGCCGCCGCCGGATGCTGTACTACAAAGGGAAAGGCGAATGTGATTTTATCATCCAACAAGGCCTACGGCCCGTAGAAGCATGGCAGGCCTGCTGGGAACTTAACGTTTCCAATGAAAAGAGGGAGATCAAGGGCCTCTTGGAAGCCATGCACGAGCTCAAGATTAAAGCGGGCGGTATCCTGACCTACGGGCAGGAGGAAACCCGGAGCGTTGACGGAGTGACACTTCGCATACTGCCGGTCTGGAAATGGCTGCTTGCCTATTCTGGGGAGGAGTGACAGAACCGAAAGCTTCAATTGGCTGTCCAGCGGACCATCGGGATTATAAGTTGTCTTTACCCCTACGTCCCCTTTTTTACAGGCCATCCTGGTCAAAGCCTTCCGCGATGAATTGGTTCCCACGGAGGCTGAACTGGCCCGCCGCGAAGGCCGCTCATACGAACCCGCCTCCGCCCTCCTGGCCCACGTCAAGGCCGAGCGTGAATCGACAGCCTCATTACCCCGTAGGCACATCAAAGGCAAATTCGCCATTAAGTCGGTAAGGTAGCATGTTTCTAACCGTCTCTATTGCCATGCCCTATGATGATTTTCATGATCATCCTGGAGGAAACGTAAACAAAAACAAGACTTGGACTTCCTCGTTTAAAAATCTTGACATTTCTTCCGATAAAGTGGGAAAATGAGTCATTTAAAGGGTATAAGAGCTATAATGAAGAAGGATTAAGGAGAGGTTTTTTGACAATCGCCGCAGCATATTTAGTTTCGGAGGGTGTGGTTTTGGGGGTTGATAGCTCTACAACCATATCCGTTCGCACCCCAGACGGAAAAAGCGGTGTTCTCCAAGTACTAAGCCACGCACAAAAAATTTTTGAGGTGGGTAAGAATTCAAGATTAGGAGTGTGTACATGGGGAGCAGGAAGTGTTGGAAATGCGAGTCACAGGACAATTATTGCTCGTTTAGCGGATAAAATTAGTGAAGGAATAACTGTCCAAGATGCTGCTGAAGAACTTGGAAATTTAGTGGAGCCATTAGTTAAAGGGGCTGGTGTCGATTTTATTGGCTATTATTTGGGGGGGGTGGAATCCTAAGACTCACGAACCTGCTTGCTTCAAAATCGAAGTCAAACAAGATGGCAAAAAAGTAGACCCGCTTCCCTTAGGTTTATGCTCCTTTTCTGGCAATCCGCATTTTTTCACCAGGGTCTTCAGAGGTTTTGATATACGGTTGCCCCAAAGCCTACGAGAAGAGATTAAACGCCTATTCCCTCAAGGTGGCATACCAACCAATTTTGATGACATTTTCAACCAAGCATTCGAAAAGGCTTCAGCTCCCCTCGTTGCTGCCGGGCATAAAGACCTTCCAATTCGTGAGGCGATTGATTTCTTATATACCTATTTGCATATAACCATTAAAGCAACTAAATTCATGTTCGGTGCCCCAGCCTGCGGTGGTCCGCTTGAGATAGGGTTTGTATCCACTGATCGCTGCTTTCGGTGGGTACGTCATAAAAGCTTTTCAAGTGCGATATTAGAAGAGGAGGCTTAATACGATGTTAGATGAAAAAAACGTTATTTTTGCAGATAATATTGCCATCGTGCACTCCCAAGATTCTAACTCCTTAGTACCTCTCACTATAGTCGCTCAAGATTTTTTCAGATTTACTGGCGATATTAATAAAACTGTACAGATTAAAGGTTTTTCAAGCGAAGCGGTTGAAGAAAGCCCATGGATTCATATTAAGAGCCTATTTGGTGCTTGGGTTGAAACCGGTGACGAAGATATGCAACTTGAAGAGCTATATAAATCAAGGCTTGTTCCTTCCTCGATGCCTGATGAAGATGAATGAAATATCTGATCGATACAGATATTGCCTCCTACTACCTCCGCGGAAAGCACAATCTTGTCGAAATCTTTAAGAACAAGGGGCCTTCGGATCTCAGATTATCGATAATTACCGTGGCCCAGATGCAAGTTCTGGCTTACAAAAATCCCCACTCCAAAATCAATAAATGATTTTAAAAAAGGTACTACCATCTTCCTTCCTGTTTCCTACCGCCCTAAATGGTCAAATATCCACCGTCTACAGGAATAATGGCCCCGGTAACGTACCGCGACGCCTCCGAGGCTAAATAAACCGCGGCCCCCTTCAGTTCATCCTCTTCCCCAAATCTCCCCATCGGGATATGGCTGAGTAACTTCTTCCCGTGATGTTCGAAAACCCACTGGGTCATATTCGTCGGAAACCAACCCGGCGCAATGGCGTTTACTCGAATATTGTATTTTGCCCATTTGGCCGCCAGGTCCTTGGTAAAAGTAATCAACGCTCCTTTGCTGGCGCTGTAAGCGATGGCATCGGCGACGTCGGATTCCGTGCCGATGATCCCCATAATGGAAGCGATGTTGATGATGCTTCCGCTTTTCTGCCGGATCATCACCCGGCCGGCAATCTGGGTGAATAGGAATGCTCCGGTCATATTGGTTTCCATGACTTTCTGCCATCCTTCCAGCGGGTAGTCTTCCGGAGGAGATCCCCAATTCGCCCCTGAATTGTTCACCAGGATATCAATCCGCGCAAATTCCTTAAGGATTTTGTCAACCACCTCCTGGATGTCCTTTAAGATTTTTACATCACACTTCAAGGCTAAGGACTTCACGCCCATTTTGGAAAGTTTCTCCGCCGCCCCCTGGCAGTTTTCTATTTTCCGTGAACATAACACCACATTTGCTCCTGCTTCCGCCAGGCCTTCGGCCATTTGCCAGCCAATTCCCTTCCCCCCACCCGTGACGATTGCTGTTTTTCCCTTTAAATCAAACATTTCTTTGACATTCATCTTCCCGCCTCCGATTAAAAATTATAAGAACGCAGATTTTCGTAGATATACGCAGTTTAGACCAGAATAGAGGAACCTGCTTTTTCTGCGTTCATCCGCGTCCAAATTGGTTTTTGTATTTTATTAAATAAAGCGAAGGATCCTTAACCCAGTCCTCTGGTCCAAGTGGTGAATCCCTTCTTCTTTGGCTATTGCCAAGGCTTCTTCATGCTCGGCTGAGGTAATTCTCCGATGCAAGGGTGGATGGTTATGGGCTTCTCCGCAGGGACGGTATTGCGCCATGATATTGACATAGGTATGGAGAGAAATTTCCCCGGCCAAAAAACGCATGGCCTCTCGCGTCCCGGCTAAATTACCCGGTAGAACCAAGTGCCTGATCAAAAGCCCCCGCTCGGCAACGTGCCGTTGGTTGACCACTAAATCCCCCACCTGCCGATGCATCTCTTTAATGGCTTGCTTAGCTCTCCCCGGGTAATCTTTGGCCTGGCAGAATCTGTGAGAAACTTCCCCATCCATAAACTTTAGATCAGGCATATAAATATCGAAAACACCATCCAGTATTTTAAGTGTTTCCACCGAATCATAACCGCCGGTGTTATACACCAGGGGAATGCGCAATCCTCCCTCTATGGCTATGGGCAGGGCAGCTAGAATTTGAGCCACCACATGCGATGGGGAGACGAAGTTGATATTGTGGCAACCGATTTCCTGCAAGCTGAGCATGATTTTAGCCAAATGCTCTGGCGTAACCTCCCGGCCTTCGCCCAGATGGCTGATCTCGTAATTTTGGCAGAAAAGGCACAGAAGGTTACAGTGCGCAAAAAAAATCGTCCCCGACCCTCTGGAACCTACCAAAGGATCTTCTTCGCCGAAATGGGGGCTGTAACTGGATACGACGGCTTGTACCCCCGTGCGGCAATATCCTTTTTGGTCGATACTCCGGTCCACCCCGCATTCACGCGGACAAAGACAGCAGGATTTAAGAATTTCCCCGGCCTTGGCCACTCGCTCATGCAGAATCCCTCCTTCATAAAGCTTTAAATATGCTGGAGGAATACCTTTTTCTGCTTTCTGGGCCATCTATTGCTTTATCCGGTAAACCTTGCCATGCTTTTTGAGCGGTTGAACGATACCCAAATTGATTAATTCCTTGATTTCAGCGTACGCCGTATCTCGGTCCACCCCCAACCTCTGATAGTCCGTGCTGCTGAAGATCAGACCGTGAGCCTGGGCATAAACCAAGATGCGTTTTTGCCTCGGGTTCAGAAAATAACGGCTAAATTGCTGGAGCCAGGCAATGGTCTTTTTATCCATAACGGGTGTATGGTAAAAAATTAAGGAATAAGAACCCTCGTCCCCTTTTAATTCGGGGAGATTCAGACCATACTTTTCCATATCGTGAAAAATGCGCGAAAGGCCTTCTCCCGTAGCGGTCATGTAACCGCAATCAACCAGGACCCGGGTCATCAGGGGATTGCGGGAATAATGGGCCCTCTTGCCCCGTAGGATCTGCTCCAATTTTATGGGTCCAGGAAGGGTTCCCGGGCTGTGAACCTCGATCCGGTCATCAAACATCCAAATTTCAATCGCCCTTCCTTCCAGGCGGTAATCGCGATGGGCAAGGGCGTTAATCAACGCCTCCCGTAAAGCAAAAACAGGGTATTCAAATTTTTCTTGGAAAAAAAGATCTCGCGGAACGATCTTTTCCTTGATGTAACTTCTAAGGAAATCATCCATTTCCCCGGTCAATTTAAGGACGGGTCCCTCAAAGCGGACTCGTTCGGCAACGTTATATTCGCTCCCCGTCCCTCTTTCGCTTCCCTCAAAACGAACGAATTCAGCCCCTGGCCGAGGGTGCCAGCGGAGTGGGTCTTTCCCGAAAAGGTAGGCAGCCGCCCGGGTTAATAAAGGCTTCCCGTTACGATATTCAATCAGACCATAGGGGCGGTGGAGGACCTTCTCCGCCTCTCCGCCGATTCCTAATTGAGCAATGAAATCAGCCACCAATTCTTGATCCAAATCGTCCAATGAGCTTTGCAGAAGGACTTCGCGCTCGTGCCAGGTTTCGGCCCGGGTCTCTTTTAGGATGGTTACCCTTTCTCGGGAAAGAGGGATGTTTTCCGGTCCCACTCGAATATAACCCTTCCCATTGAGGAGAAGATGAATGGCAGGGCTGGGGGCTATGGTGAAGCCGAGAAGGATTTTTTCTCCGATCTCCTCGGTTGCGGCTTTGAATCTCAGAGGTGGGATTGAGGACTTTTCCAAAGCGCGAATCAAAAGTTGACGACCCCGCTCGTCAAAATAGATTCCTTCTGTTTCGCCGTCTGCTGTCGCCCCCAAAAGAATCGTTCCCCCTTCAGCGTTGCCCATAGCAATTAAAGACTCGTTAACGTCTTGGACGATTTCTTTAAGAGTTCTTTTTTTTAGTTTACCGCTGAAACTCTTACGGTAGCAGCTGGTGATGTCCACAAACTGCGTCGATCCAAGTTGTATTAATTTAATCCAATCCTCTTTCATAAGGTTTCCATCCCTATGTTAAATTAATTTGGACACAGATTTACACGGATAAACGCAGATAACTATTTTTTGTATTTTTGGCATTTGTTATCCTGATAATCTGTGTTTACCCGGTTAGATAGTAAACATCTAACAGGGTGAATCTGTGTCCAATAAGGAAATTCCTATACAATCAGGTACCGTTGGAAGAATTTTTGAGCATTGCTAAAAGTCTGGTCCGCAATCTTTTCTGCTGCCAAACCCCTTAGCTGGCTTACAGAGTGAAGAGTTCTCAAAAGGTCCTTCGGTTCGCTCGGGCTCCCCTGGTAAACTTCTGGCGCGTCGGTCTCCAAAAGTATCCGGTCTAAAGGGGCCGCTTGGATGGCCTGGCGATGCCTTGCACTATAAGCCGCTGCTGGCGTAGCCGAGATATAATAGCCCATTTCGAATATAGTACTCAAAACCTTTGGAGGGCCGCTGTACCAATGGAAAACAGCTTTCTCAACTTGAAAAAATTTTATCAAATCCAGAACCGCCGTCCAGGATCGGCGAGCGTGCAGCAGAATGGGTTTCCTTGCCTTGACGGCAATCGCGAGGAGCCTTGTAAAAATTTCTCTTTGATGATCTTGAGGGGTTTCAAGGGCGAAGTCAAGTCCGATTTCTCCCAAAGCCAAGCAGCGAGGAAGCTCTCGTTTAATCAAAGAAAAATTGGCCTCCAGGTCATCGGAGGTCAGCCGCCAGGGGTGAAGACCCAGGGCTGGATATACTAAGCCGGGATAGCGGCCGGCCAGGCTAAGAATTTTTTCGTTGGAAACCAGGTCCACGCCGACTGCTACAATGGCCCGCACTCCAACTTTTTGGGCCCGCTCCAGGGCTCCTTCGATATCGCTGATTTCGTCCAAATGGACATGGGTATCGATGAGGTTCAAGGAAAGCCGCCCTCCCTCTTGGCCTCAAGATGAGCCATTATCTCCAAGATAATTGGGGTAGGTCAAGAAAATTTTTAAGGGCTTGATCTAAGGGGTATAAATGAGATATTCTGTTTTAATAAAGCGAACTTAGAAATATTGGCCAGAGGAGGAATGAATGCGGCCCGAATCTTTTGAATTTTTAAAGGCCCTCGCCGAAGCCCCCAGCCCTTCCGGCTATGAGCAACCCGCCCAGAAGGTCTTCCGGGAATACATCCGGGGCCACGTCGATGAGGTACAAACCGATGTATTGGGAAATGCTTCTGGTTTGATCAAGGGGCGGGGAAAAGGTAAACCGACGGTCATGCTCGCCGGGCATTGCGACGAGGTGGGCTTCATGGTGAAATACATCGATGAAAATGGTTTCCTTTATTTTGCCCCGATCGGAGGAATCGACGATCAGCTGCTTCCGGGGAAGCGCGTATGGATCCATGCCCAGAACGGCCCAGTCATGGGTGTTGTGGGCCGCAAACCCATTCACCTCATCGACCCCAAGGACCGGGAAAAAGTTGTCCAGTTTCACAACCAATTCATCGACATCGGGGCCAAGAATAAAAAGGAGGCTTCAAGATTCATCAAAATCGGAGATGCCGTAACCTTTACCGGTGGTTTGGAAAAACTTATAGGAGACCGGGTTGTCTCGCGGGGATTCGACGATAAAGTAGGAAGCTTCGTAGTTGCAGAGGTGCTGCGTAGGGTTGGCGAAAAGAAGGACCGTCCATGGTGCACCGTCTATGGGGTTTCCACGGTTCAGGAAGAGCTTGGCTTACGCGGAGCGACGACCAGCGCTTATCAGATTCAGCCTGACGTTGGTATTGCCATCGAAGTCGGGCATGCCAGTGATTATCCGGATGTAGATAAAAAGCGCGTCGGTGAGTACAAGCTTGGAGCTGGCCCCATCATCGCCCGCGGTGCTAACATTAACCCTCTGGTATATGAACTGCTCATAAAAACGGCTAAAAAAACCAAAATCCCCGTGCAAATCCTCGGTGCCCCCCGCGCCACAGGGACCGATGCCAACGTCATCCAACTCTCCCGCAAGGGAGTAGCTACCGGACTGGTCAGCGTTCCCTTGCGCTACATGCATACTCCTACAGAGGTCCTTTCCCTCAAAGACCTCGAAGCCACCTGCCGGCTCCTGGTGGAATTCATCTATGAATTAAAGGAAAAAATGAGTTTCATCCCCCGGTAGAGGTATAAAGGATTTTAGCCTTATGGATTCGTTATGATTCTCACCTGTCTGGCTAGCAACAGGTAACAAGAGATTGGGCTTTTATTTTTCTCCTCCCAGGATTGCCTTTTTCGCCTCCAGGCAGGCTTGCAAATTGTCCTCAAAGGAGGCTATGATCTGCTCGGGTACAGCCGGTTTATTGAAAATCTCGAATATCACAGGTCCCTGAAATTTTTCTCTCTGCAGCAAGCCCATGATTTTTGCATGGTTCAAAATGTTGTTCTTATCCAAGGGGCGATGTTCTTTAAGCCCCCCGCATGAAATTCTATTATCCTACCCATGAAATGCATAATAATCTCTAAAACACAGTCCGTGATTCCCGGTGATTCTGCAAATTGCAGGGCGATATGACCTATATCCAAAAGGAGTCCGAACCTTTCACTTCCAATTCGATTTATAATTTCATTTTCCCTAAAAAATTTTATGTCATTGGCCAATTCAAAGCCCGCGATTAGGTTCCATTCCTGGGCATATCCCGCTGCAAGCTTTCCAAACTTGATGTGATACTCGGCCATTTCTCCATCGGAAAGGTCGGCCTTCTCTTGGCGTCGAATTTTATGGAAGGTAACGATGCGAGCGCCGATATCGCGGGCAAAACGCATCAGCTCAATATAAGGTCTCCAAGGGTCCTCTTCCCGCCCTGCGGAGCATTCCGCAACTTCGATCGCGATGTTGGACCCATGAACCGTTACCACCTGAAAAGGTTTGAGCGGCTCGCGTAATTTTTTTCTTTCCCTCTCGCCAAAGGTGGTTTCCAAAAAGAGGGCGGCATCGCGTTCGGTGAGGGGATGAAACTGGGCAGGTACAATCTCGATCGTTTGGAACCCGCTTTTTCGTATTTGGTCCACGATCGAAGGGATGGCCTTGGCTTCGGATTCAGACCCACCCTCCATCATTAGTGTAGTCGGAACCCCAATCAACGCTTCCCAATTCATTCTTATTGTCCTTTCATGTTCGCTCCCTCTGTACGCACCACACCCCTCAAGGATGGGGAGGCGTTGTAAACAGTAGACTGGCCAAGGTTAAAAAGGGCGGTCCTCGGCCCCTTGATCACGCCAAGGTCGTAACTTGAACCGTGGGAATATTTATTTTTATTCTTTCTCTGAAATCTTATATTTTTTCATTTTATAGCGCAGGACCCGCTCGCTGATGCCGAGTTCCGCGGCCGCTTTCGTCTGCACGCCGCTGCTTTTCTCCAGGGCATTGGCGATCATCTGGCGTTCGATTTCCTCCAAAGCCGCCGGGAGATTCCGGCTCTCCCGGGCGTGTTCCAAAGCCGCCTCCACCTTGGTCTCACGCAGGTTTAAAGGTAAGTCCTGCACCGTCAAGGTTTCTCCGCGACACAAAACTACAGCCCGCTCCATGATATTTTCCAGCTCCCGCACGTTTCCCGGGTAATGATAATTCATGAGTAAATCCCGAACTTCTTTGGATAAGGAGGTTGCATTTTTCTTGTTTTCCCGGTTGTACTTCTTTAAGAAATGTTCCACCAAGGGGGCGATGTCCTCTTTCCTCTCCCGCAGCGGCGGCAGGGATATGGTCACCACGTTGAGCCGGTAATACAGGTCTTCGCGGAAGGTCCCTTTCTGGATGGCTTCCTCCAGGTTGCGGTTGGTGGCGGCGATTACCCGCACATCACTTTTAATGGTCTGGTTGCTTCCCAGGCGTTCAAACTCTTTTTCCTGGAGAACGCGCAGGAGCTTCATTTGTAAAGAGGGTGAAAGGTCTCCGATCTCATCCAGAAAGATCGACCCACGGTCGGCTTGTTCGAAGCGGCCGATCCTGCGGGCCACGGCTCCCGTGAAGGCTCCTTTTTCGTGGCCGAAGAGTTCGCTTTCCAGGAGGTTTTCAGGCAAGGCGGCACAGTTGACTTTAACCAGGGGCTTATCCGCTCGCAGGCTGGAATAATGGATGGCCCGGGCGATGAGTTCCTTTCCCGTACCGCTTTCCCCCAAGATTAAGACGGTAGCCTGACTTTGGGCCACTCTTCCCACCAGATTAAGGGCTTCCCCCATTTGCCGGCTGGTGGAGACGATGAAATCTACCTTAAACTTTTCTCGCAGCTGCTCTTTCAGTTCACGGTTCTCCTGCCCTAATCCTATTTCTCTTTCCACCCGCTGGATCAGAAGAAGGAGTTCATCCAGGTCAATGGGTTTGGTCAAATAATCATAAGCGCCTTCTTTCATGGCCGTAACAGCGGTCCCCACGGTTCCATAGGCCGTCATAATGACTACCACTGCCTCCGGATTTAAACGCTTAATTTCTTTTAATAACTGAATTCCTTCCATGGCGGGCATGCGGTAATCGGTGAGCACCAGGTCGAAAGTCCCGCTCTTAAATTTTTCCAGGGCTCTTGGGCCGTCTTCCGCGGTCATGGCCCCGTACCCCTGCTTTACTAAGAATCCTGCGAGCATCTCCCGCTGGACCTTTTCATCATCGACGATCAAAATCTGAATTTTTGAGGCTCCGCTCATCCCTTCTCCCCTGGCACGGGCAAGGATATCCGAAAAGTACTTCCCCTGCCTACCTCGCTTTGCGCCCGGATTGTCCCCCCATGCTCCTGGATGATTTTGTGGGCCAGGGGTATGCCCAGCCCTACCCCCTTTTCTTTGGTGGTAAAATAGTATTCGAATATTCTGCGCAGGTTTTCCTCTGGGATCCCCTGCCCCGTGTCGGAAATCTCAATGACGATTTTCTTCCCGGCTTGTAATTGGGCAGATAAAGTCAACCGCCCCCCATTGGGCATGGCCTGGAGGGCATTGTTGACTAAGTTCCAAAAAGCTTCTTGCATGCGCTGGCGATCTAACCGAAGAACGGGTAAGTTTGGTTCGATTTCTTCCTGGAGGATGATTTTCTGCTGCTCGGCACTTTCCCGGCAGAGGAGGTGTATATCTCTTAAAATGTCCCCCACCTGAACCTCCTGCAGTTCTAAACGTGCAGGTCGCGCGAAGAAGAGGAATTGCTCGACGATCTCATTCACCCGCTTTACTTCCCCGCGGAGGACATCCGTAAATCGATAATATTCCCCCTGGGGTTCCGGATGTTCGGGAGCGAACTCCCTTTGCAAACGTTGGATGGCCATGCCGATGGCGTTTAACGGGTTACGGATTTCATGAGCCACACCCGCGGCTAGGTTGGCCAGGGAAGATAGCTTTTCCGATTGGTGGATCTTCTCCTCCATCTCCCTCATTCTAACCAGATGTCGATTCTCCATGCGGTAAATGAAAGTTACCCCCAATCCACCGAAGATCAAAAGCAGGAGGCTGAAAAAAACGATATTGCGCTGGTCGGCTGAAATAATCTGCTCCACCTTTTCCGTGGAAAGTCCCACGCGCAGGACCGCGCGGTTATTTTTGCCCAAGGCCACAACCTTGGCCACTTCGAGAATCCCCGGAATTTTTTGCCTTGCAATCTGAGGTCCTGAGCCGCCCTTGGAAAAAAGTTGCCGGATGAAACCTTCCCCCTCTTTTTTACCTATTTTTTGCAGGCTGGTGTCCGCCCAGATTTCCGCATCTTCCCCCTGGATGGAAATATATTTGGTTTCGCCCTTGTCTCTCCATTCCTCGACCAGTCCTTGGAGGATTATCCGGCGCCGGAAAAAATGAATATCCGACTCATCGGCGTGCAGGATCAGAATTCCTTCCCCCGCCTTCCGGAAAATGGCAACGGAAAGATGATCAATCTGGCCAGTCTCGAACTTTTCCGAACGTTCTATGGCGTAGGAGGCTTTTCCCTCCAGGAGAGATTGGTAAAAGGGGCTTGGGTTTTTGCCTGATGAACCTCCCGGGCGGCGAAAAATGGAGAATTTATCTCCAGCGACGACCATCTCTATTTCTGAAAAATTCCTGACCTCCCCCCCTTTTTGTAATAGGGCTTGTTGAGGAGGAGAGTTGCCCAAGTCTTGATCAATCTGAAAGGCAACGTCTAAGATTGGATCAACGACCGATTCTTCGAGGGCCCAAAAATTAATGGGGGTTATAAAAGCGGAAACATCGGAAAAGATTTCAATCGCGTTCAGGGAGGCAAAGGTATTCTGGACGCTATTCTCCATGCCTGTGATGAGGGCCGAACCTTCATCGAAGAGCATTTGAAAAAGATTATCTTTAGCGCGTTTGGTTTCGTATGTTCCGTTGGCCGCGAGGAGTAAAGCCAGGAGCCCCCAGATGATAAGAAGATTGAGAGGACGAAAAAACCAGCGTCCTCTGGATTCGATTTTTGGTTCCACTAAGCTCATAACAGAGGCTAAATTTTTCTATTCTCTGCCCATTCCTCGTCCCTGGCCTGGCATCATCCAGTGGCCGTGGAATCCTCGAATAAATAATCCCGGTGGGAGGAGTTCGATCTGCTCCGGAGTTAGGACTTGGCGCGTCTCCAACCGGTAAATAACGGTCCGCTCCTGGAGCTTGGATTCCAGCCCCGATATCTCCCGCTGCTTGGCTAAGACCTGATCGGGATCAGCCTGGGGATTGGCCCAAAAGGCCTTCAGGTGGAACCGCTGGATCACCAGTTCATTCCTCAAAATCAGTGTATCCTTTAAGTAGGACTCCCTTAACTTTTGCAGGCTTGCTTTTTGTTCTTCAGTTAGGTTAAGGCGTTGGGCCCAGTCTCCCATCATCGAACCATGCATCGGGCCCATCATCCCCCTCCGCTCGTGGGACTCTTGGCCTTTTCTCCACGGCCCCCCCGGCCCTTTTCCTTCCCAGGCTCCCTGACCAAAGGCAGAAGTGGAAAAGATAATCAACAAAAAAAGATTTGGAAAAAGTCGCCAGACCATGACCAACTTTTTTAAACCTCCAAAACCTCACCTACCCGGCCGAAGAAAAAATTTTCTCCGAACTCGGTGTACAAACGCGAGGCTGCCTTTAAACCCGTACAGTGAGAAACTCCGACCTTTTCCACCCTGTATTCCTTGAGAGCCGTAATGGTTTCTTCCACCTGCCAAGGAGAGGCAAAATCTAAATGGGTTCCCCCGATGACGGCGTACACTCTATCTTTTCCGGTCTTCTCCATGGCGTGCCCTAAGATGTTGATCATGCCGGCATGAGCACAACCCAAAACCAATACCAACCCTTGGGGGCCCTCGATAATCAGAGATTGATCGTCCAGAAATGGGTCCGGGATCAATTTCCCCCCGCTTGCGGTAAAAAGATCGGGGGCTCCTTTTTCAAAAAGAGTTTTACGCGGAACTTCCCCGCTGAGATACATCTCCCGGGTTACTTCGCGAAAATTTTTCTCCAGAATAAATTTCCCTCCGAGGCTTTCCAAATAGGCCTTCTGAAACTTAAGGCCCACGAATCGCTTTATTTCTTTCCCATCTTTCTGGGAAATACGATAGCGAAGGGAAAAAAGATCCGGATGAGCCAGGATTTCCACTCCTCCCAAAAGTTCCAGGATGGAAGGCAGGCCGCCGGTGTGATCATGATGACCATGGCTCAGGAAAATCTTTTGAATGGAGAGGGGGTCTTTATCAAACTTCAGGAGGTTGGGAATCAATCCTTCTCCGCGTCCGGTATCGAACAGATAATTCCCTCTCTCCGTTTCCAGGTAGGCGGCAAACCCGTGCTCCCCTATCCCACCTTTTATCGAGACCGAATTTTCACAAATGATCGTGATCCGTGCTTTCATAACACCTCAAAGACAGAGTTCAAGGGTTCCAGTCGCGCTGATAGCCCGATCAAGGGTTCGAACCATTGACCCATTTTTCAACATTCCGCATTCCGAAATCTGCAATCCGCAATTCAAAAACATCCCAACTGACATTGGGCAATTTTGATTTTCAACTTATTAAGAAGATCTCCCACTTGCTTCATGGGAACTTTATTTTCGTTGGCAATTTTTTGAGCCACGGCACAGGAAATTTTTCCATCCTTGGCTGCTTCCTTCAGCTTGGCGGCAATTTCTTCCTCTTTCAAGATCCAATCCTCCTTTGGCACTTCTTCCTTCCTCCTTTGAGGACCTGTGTCATAATCCCGCCCACCCCCTCGATTCCGCAATTGCAATACAGTCTCTTGAGGAAGAGGGTGATGGTGGAAAAAATTTATGATAACACATAAAAAAAGGGTTGGAAAAGACAAAAAAGGGGAGAGCCTTTTCTTGGCCCTCCCCTGCTGGAGGATGTTGAATATTGAATTTAGTTTACCACCTGGGGCAATAACCAGCACCCCATCCCATTCCGCGGCCAGGGCCAAATCCACCTCTCATGCCGTATCCCGGACCGAATCCACCAGGTCCACCGGGGAAAGCCCCTATTTTCGCTTGCTGTTCAGGGGTGAGAACCTGCCGCATCTCCAGGCGATGCTTGGTGGTTTTTTCCTGGAGCTGGGCCGTCAAAGCATTGATCTCTTTCTGTTTGGCCAGGATTTTTTCCTGGTCGGGGTTGGTTTGGGCCCAAAGAGTCCGCAGTTCAAGGCGCTTGCTCATGATCTCATTCCGTAAAGGGATGGTCTCTTTAAAGTGACTCTCCCGCAGCGCCTGCATCTTCTGATTCTGCTCAGGACTCAAGTTCAGGGCAGCAGCCCATCCACCTGGGCCATACCCGGTAGCACCCGGGCCGTAGCCCGGTCCCATACCTGCACCCCTGCCCCAGCCTTGGGCCATGGCCAAACCTGAGGTAGCCACCAGGGTGATTACAAAAATGGCAACGATCATCTTTTTCATTTTTTTCTCATTGCCTTCGCCTTAAATATTTAGCAACCCCTGTGCCAAAGGAGAACGTAAAGAAAAATATCCACATAACAATTTGTAATCGTTCAAATAATTTTTTACACGGGCGAATCAATTAAAATTTTTTCTGGGGAGTGAGCAGAAAAAATTGTCGAAGCCTTTCCCTTTTAAAAAAGAAAAAATAATCATTTGTACTAGTTAAACAATATCTGGAGAGTTCGACAATTTATAATTTTTCGACAATTATGTCAGGATGGGAATTTTTTCTCATCTAAAATTATTTTGAATTAATTCCTTGACATCTAATTTTTGCATTGGGCATGGAAGTTTAGCCAATTTTTTCTTAGGTTTAGGGCTAAACTGTTACAAATTCTTTGGTTCCCGATAGGAGGAATGGATGAATTATTTTGCCCTTGATAAAAAAAGGATGGTAATTTTATATATTCTTTTGAGTATGGGGATGGGAGGGCAAAAGGGTTGCGCCATGAAAAAAGCTGATCAAAATTTATTTCCTTATTGGAAGGGAAAATCTCCAGTTTTAGTGATTGCCCACCGAGGTTTTTCCGGGGCCGCGCCAGAAAATACCTTGGCGGCTTTTCGGAAAGCCATAGAGATCGGGTGCGATATGATAGAATTGGATGTGCATCTCACCAGGGATGGGCAAGTCGTTGTCATCCACGATGATTCTCTGGAACGAACGACTAATGGGCGGGGCAAAGTAAAAGATTATACTCTCGCGCAATTGAAAAAGTTAGATGCCGGGTCCTGGTTTTCCTCCCAATTTTCCGGGGAACAAATTCCCACTTTAAAAGAAGTTCTGCAACTGGCCAAAGGAAAAGTGCCGGTTTGCCTTGAAATAAAAACCAAAAACCTCGATTTACTTTCCATCCGGGACCTGGCCGATAAGGCTTGGGCCGAAGTGAGGAATGCCGGGATGGAAAATCAAGTTATATTTTTTTCTTTTCATCCCTATGCCCTGGAGAGAATTCAAGAAAAAGATGCTCGGGTTTGGGTGCTTTTTCTTTACCAGAAGCCATGGAATTATGTTCATGAAATTACCGGAGGAAGGTCTTTCCCGGCGTTAGGGCTGAATCATTCCCACTTAACCAAGGATAAAATTGTGGCGCTGCGCCAGAAGGGGATGAAAATCAAAGTTTGGACGGTAAACGCAGAAGCGGACATGGAAAAATTCATCCCCTGGCAGGTCGACGGAATTATTACCAACCATCCGGAAAAATTGATCCGCATTCTTCGGAATTAGCTTGGCTAAACCCGCTCAGCGGTCTTTTTCGAAAGCCGCTAGGATCAATTTCCAAAGTTCCTCCTTCCCTTCACCGGTTACCGCTGAAAAGAATAAGAGGGTTTTCCCTGAAAGCAGTGAAATTTCAGCCAAGGCTTTCTTCTGCCTGGCCCTTTCCAACTGCGAGAGCTTATCTGCCTTGGTAAGGGCGATGGCACAGGGAATTCCGTGATAGTCCAGCCAATCCAGCAAGGCCAGATCATCCGGTGAAGTTCCGCGGCGAGCGTCCAGGATCAGGACGACCAGGCGAATCTCCTGCCGGGTTTGCAGGTAGCTCTCCACCATGGGTTTCCAGGTTTTTCTTAATTCGAGAGGGACTTTGGCATAACCATATCCGGGAAGATCCACCAGCGAAATCTTCTCGTTTACCCGAAAAAAGTTGATCAATTGGGTCCTTCCCGGGGAGGAGCTGGTCTTGGCTAGGTTTTTGCGGTTTACCAGAGTATTGATTAACGAAGATTTCCCCACGTTGGATTTTCCGGCTATGGCCACTTCCGGGAAATTTTCCGCTGGATACTCGGAGGGTTTGGTTGCGCTTTTGATAAATTCGGCAGCCGTAACTTTCATTTTAATTTCTCTTTTCCGTGTTCCTGCAAGTACCGGCTTATCCTTCTCACGGCTTCTTCGATATTCTCCATGGAGTTGGCATAGGAAAAGCGTAAGTAACCTTCGGCGTTGGTCCCAAAGTCAATCCCCGGAGTACATCCCACCTTCGCTTTTTTGAGAATGTCAAAGGCCAAATCGAAAGAATTGGCCGTGTAACCACGGGCATTGGCCAGAATATAAAAGGCTCCCGTCGGCTCCACGGTTATTCCCAGCCCCAACTCCCGCAACTTTTGAATGAGAAATTTCCGCCGGGTGTTGTAAATGTTCCTCATGCGGGCCACATCCGCATCCGCCTCCTTCAGGGCGGCAATCCCGGCCCACTGCACGAAAGCGTTGGCCGAGATGAAAAAATTTTGATGCATCTTCTGCAGGGCCCGAATAAATTCCGGCGGCACGATCAGGTACCCCAAACGCCAGCCGGTCATGGCATAAAGCTTGGAGAATCCATTGATTACCATGGCGTTCCGGGTGAACTCCAGGATGGAATGCTCCTTCCCTTCATAAACCAAACCATGGTAAATTTCATCGGATACGACTGTTTTTCTGAAATCGACAATGGCCTTCATTCGCTCCGGCGACATCATATTCCCGGTGGGATTTGCCGGAGAATTGACCAAGACCGCTTTGGTCCGCGGCCCGATAAGGGGCTTGATTTCTTCCGGCCGGTATTGAAATCCCTCCTCTTCAAATACTTTTACGAATACGGGTTTCCCTTCCACCATGCGTACGAAATTCGGGTAACAGGCATAGTAAGGATTGGGAAGAATGACTTCATCCCCGAGTTCCAGCAGACTCATAAACAGGAGGAGCATGGCTGGCGATGTTCCGGAGGTTACCAGAATTTGATCGGGGTTGACCTCCACCCCGTATTGTTGGTAATAATGCTCGGCGATGGCCTCCCTGAGCTCCACCAACCCCAGGCTATGGGTGTAATGGGTTTTGCCGTCGCGGATGGCTCGAATGGCCGCTTCCTTGATACAATCCGGTGTGTCAAAGTCAGGCTCTCCGACCTCGAGGTGGATGATATCCTCCCCTTGCCGCTCCAATGCGGCAGCTGCTTCCATAACCTCCATGACGATGAAGGGAGGAATTGCCGATGATTTTTTACTAACCATATCTTCCCCTTTTAAACGGCCCCTTTCTTTTCTATCCAATCGGCCACCGAAAGTCAACCCCTCGACATCCCGGCATAAACCCAGGGGCTTGCTCGGGTTTGACCCTGAGCGCCGCTTTAAAAGAAGCTTTTAAAGACCTGCGGAAAAAAGCCAGATAAGGGACTTGCCAGATATTCTGCAACCCCACGCTTTCCGCATCGTGAGAAGCAATTGAAGTCAGGACCAGATTTCTTTTGACAGTCGGTGCTCAATTGTAGTAGCTTTAGGACATGTCAATGAGGAACTCTGATCTGAATTTCCATCTT
>Ga0180009_10000436_pt1 | contig 58857 bp, 46 predicted proteins | sample OS_PC_MetaG_FD_123537 | JGI IMG/M metagenome (GOLD analysis project Ga0180009, IMG submission 123537) | Groundwater microbial communities from the Aspo Hard Rock Laboratory (HRL) deep subsurface site, Sweden - OS_PC_MetaG | ecosystem: Environmental > Aquatic > Deep subsurface > Groundwater... | reverse complement strand
TTGGCCTTGTCTACTGTCAGATGGATTCAGCAGAAGAACCACCGGGCATACCTGTCGCACAGAAAGAAGCGAACCGGAGGTGATCCACCACCGGAAATATTTTAAGTATCGTTGTAGGGTTAATAATAATCATTGTTTTTTATAGGGTATATTGGGACTGTTTCGCCTGCGTCTTAAAGACTGTTTCATCATTTTTTTCAGAAATTTCCTGGCAGTTTTTCTATTTTCCTCCTGAACAATTTGCGGAATGCGGAAAAAATCAACTATCCACCAGATAAAAATACCGCCACAGGTAATGAAATATAAAATCTGGGTTAATATCCGTCTATTATATAGATAATGACAGGAAAACGGTGGTGGAATCAGCCAAAACAGATAGGACAAGCTTTTCTTCTTTTCTGCAATGGCATATTCCTCAAAAAACTCCGTTTTCAAAACGGGCGGGAGTTTGGAAACAGCCTCTCTGACAGTTGCCGGCAAATCTCCCTGGTAAAGAACCGGTAAGGAAGCATCTGGAACGGGATTCTCTTTAGGATTTTCGTAGGATGCCATTATCTCCTTGGCGATTCGATTCATCTCCTCCCTGGGGACTTCGGTAATCTCTTCCAGGGCTTGCAGTGTTGCATCCATATTGGCTTCTTTGTCCTGTTCAAGCTGCAGTTCCCGTTCTCGCTCCAACACTCTTTCCCGGATCTTATCCAGGATCTCTTCCTGTTTATCTGTCATTCAATCAGCCTGGTGAGATTCTTGTTTTTCCCGTTTTATTTTATTAAAGTTAGCCCAACCGGATAATTCAATCAATCTGTTTGAGATTGAGCTTGCTGTTTTAAGTATTTTTCGATGGTAGCCGCCCTGGATTTTGCCTGTGTTTTTAAGGGACTTTCCAGTTTGCTTTTAACAACCAGATCGTAATGGAAAACAGCTTTTTGCCATCGTTCCTTAGCCTGGTACATCTCACCCAGTCTGAAATGAACCAGGGGATACCATTCCGTATTCTCAATCGGTTGTTTGGAAAGATCCTCCAGAATCTTAATAGCTTGAATCAGCTTTTTTTGCTCCACATACAACTCAGCCAATAATGAGGAAGCTTCAAAATGGATAGCGGTATTGCCTTTATTGTGAATCTGCAGGAGTTCTCTTTGGGCATCTTGTTGCGCCTGGAGCTCTTTGACTAAAAGCTTGGCCATCAGCAGCCGCAACTTGTCCTTCTGTTCCTGGCTACTGACCAGTTTGATGGCATCATGGTAAAATGCGACCACTTTTCTGTAATCCGAACGGGAAGAGTAGCGTGAAACCAGAAGATCAAGCAGCGACAATTTGGTTTCACTGTCCTGCGAAGGTATCAGATTATAAGCTGACTGGTAGTATTGCAGTGCCAGATCACCATAATAAGATTTTTTGTTGACCGGATAGCGGTGCATGGGGTGCTTTTCATCATCCAGGGCAGAATAGACTGAGTCAGCCGTCTTGGCAATGTTTAGCAAAAACCAGGGGTCTTTTGCTTTATCTGGCACCTGTTTTTCGATAGTTAGCATTATTTCCAAAGTCTTGGCCCATTGTTTTAAGCTCTGGGCAAATTCCATCTTCATAAGCAGAATTTTCTCTTTATTACCAAATTCCGGATGGGATTCCACCCGATCCAGGTAAGTCATCCCACCTTCAAAATCCTGCAACTGCTGATAGACATACAGGTAATTCAGAAAAACAACCCTGCCGTATTGTGTGGTTAAAGGAATGCGGGAAAAATATTCTCCTGCCTGCTTCCATCGATTGTCGGCAAAATGACAGCGCCCGCTGTAGAAACTGATTTCCGGGGTGTCCTTGTTTTCCTCCGAAAGATCGGCTTTGCCTGCCCAGTTCAGAATCGAAGCACAGTCTTTTAAACTGTGACTGTTGCGGATCAGATTCAACAGCAACATATTACGAATGACGGATTCTTTTTGATAATTCAGGGCTTCGGCATAAACTTTGTTAGCAGCCGTCAGATCGTTTTTCTCTTCAAAAAAAGTAGCTCTGGTAGCAGTCAATTCCAAATCAGCACCGTATATTGGATTGTTTGCCTGCAACAAGGCAAAGTCCTCTTCGGCCTCTTTTTTGCGGTCCTGGGCAATTAACAGCCATCCCCGGTGATAGCGACTGATATCCGGTGAAACCGGTTTTTCCAAATTCAGGTTTTCACTGTACAACCGAATCGATTTTTCTTTGTGAGCACTGGTTGATGTTTCCGGTTGCTTCTTAAATTCAAGGTAGTAGCACTCGGCAATCCAAAACCGTGATCTGTCCTGATAATCTGGGTGAGGCCATTCGCTCATCTGACGTTCATACCAACTGATAGCCTTCTGGTAGTTTTCCTGTTTCTGGGCGTCAATTCCCAGCTGAAACGATATTTTTGCCTTGTCTGCCTGGGGAATCTTTGACTCCAGCAGTTCAAAGAACAAACTCTTGGCGAGAATGGTTTTTCCCTGGAAGTAATAGATCCAAGCCAGATAATGCTGATTCTGGAAACGATGCTCCTCTGTTAAACCTTCCGATTTCAAGACCCTTTTAAAGTATGGTTCTGCTTTTGCCCACTGCTCCTGTTTAAATGCCTGTACTCCCCTATGAAAATCGATGCGGGGAAGGTATTTGGAATTGTTGAATTTCCCGGTTAATTGATCAAAGTCCTTGAGACCTTCAACCCGATTCAGCTGGATTTTTAGTGCGCCGGAATAATAGAGTGCGTCTTCAACAAAAGATGAGGTTGGATACTGGTTGATGATTCTGGCATATTTCTTCAAAGCCGGTTCCAAAGACTCTTCGACAACATCAATTTGTGCTTGAATAAAGACGATCTCGGGGATCAGACTACTATTGGGGTAATTCTTCTCAAAAATTTCCGCTTCCTGTCTGGCAAAATTATAAATCTTATCATTAAAGAGATTTTTAATAAAAACCAGGTCTTCCCTCTCGGACGGAGCTACACCTTCCTGAGCGTTTAACGTAGAAGAATAAGCATTAAGCAGGAGGCAGGACAGTAAAACAATGAAAAACACACCGAGTGTCTTTTTATGAAAAGTTATATATGGCATGGGGCCTGGTTTGTTCAAATATGAAAAGGCAATTCAAGCGAACATGATAATTGTGAGATTACAAAGCCATTTTTGACTAGTCAAGCTTAGTCCCCGGATTTGCCAATTCTTTTCAAAATCAAACCATTAAAACCAGGTACGGAAATCCGAAGCAGCTCAAAAGTATGAATCCTCTCCCTGGCAGCCTCCCCATTTGACATACCGAGACAAAAAGGGGGATATTATTGAGCAGAGTAATATTAAACAGATAAACTATTTGATTAAAATATAAATGATATGACTGAAGTCTTAAATCTTCTTAACACCCTTCAGTACAAGGAAAACTCCGTTGCTACCAGAACCCTGGTTGAAAAAGAGGGAGGGTCCCTGACTGTCTATGCTTTTGACAAAACTCAGGGACTGGGCAGACACGCATCCCCTTTTTTAACCTGCATCCAACTGATTGAGGGAAAAGCGCAAATAACCATTGACGATAAAACCAATTTGGTCAGTGAAAATGAGATCGTTACCATTCCTGCCAATGTTCCCTTTGCCTTGCATTCCATTCACAAAGTCAAAGCAATTTTGTTTCGTTTAAAATCTTCAAGCAAATGATGGATCGCCTGGATAAACAAATTGAGTTTATCGTTGAAATCGATAAGCTAAAAGGCATCATCAGGCGTTCCTACCTGACGGGATGTGACAGGCTGGAGAATTCCGCCGAACATAGCTGGCATGTTTCGATACTGGCGATGATTCTGGCGGAACATTCCGATCTTGAGATTAACCTGTTCAAGGTGGTGAGGATGCTGCTTGTCCACGATATCGTCGAGATCGATGCAGGGGATACTTACTTTTTTGATGAAAAAGGAAATACCGATAAGGTGGAGCGAGAGAAAAACGCTGCCAAAAGACTGTTCGATCTTCTTCCCCCGGATCAGGAGAAGGAGTTTCGTGAAGCCTGGGAAGAGTACGAAGCCCGTCTGACCAACGAAGCCAGATTTGCCTATGCCCTGGACCGCTTTATCCCAATTCTTCACTCGTATTTTACCCAGGGAAAAAGCTGGAAACAGCATCGGGTCAAACTGGAGAAGGTGATGACTTTGATTGACCCGATTCGCGAGGGGTCGGAAGCCTTGTCACAATATGCGACCAGACTATTCAAAAAAGCCGTTGAAAAAGGCTACCTGGAAGAATAGCCGGTCTGCCATCGATGAAACTTTAAACCAGTAGTAAACCAATCACCACGGGAACAGCTATCAGAATTAAGATGCCGTCTTGTCGCTTCAGTTCCATATCGGGATCGGTCCTGTCTTCCGAATAGCAGCGCGCCTCCATGGCTATAATGTAGCGATCTGCCGCCTCAAAGGTTTTTCTCATCAGGGGTACCGTAAAAATCACCAAACGCTTTACCGGATTCTTTATCCGCTCAACCGCCCGGGCTTTCTGGGCTTCGCTGATCTCTTTGGCCTGCTCCAGGATAATCGGCAGAAACCGGATCATCAGGCTGATCATGACGGCCACCCTTTTTTCCGGAATCAAAGGTACAGGCTTAAAAAACCAGGCAATACCGGCTTTGATATCAGCTGATCTGGATGTTGAAATAAAGATAATGCCGGTAAATAAGACAACAATCAATCTCCAGCAGTAAACTGAAGCCGATAATACCCCCTCCCTTGAAACCGAGATTTGAAAGAGGGTGATAAGACTTTCTCCCGGAATATACACAGCCCTGGAGATGAAGACAAACAGTAGCAGCAGGTAAAACAGTCGCGTCTGGAAAAGAATGGTTACCAGGGAGAGTCTTAGGTGCAAAAAAACGGCAGAAAGAAGCAGGGTGGTCGTTAGCAAACCCCAAACGGAAGACTGAAGCCCGACGATATTTATCAGCAGCAGAAGTCCGATTTTGCATCTGATATCGATCCGGTGCAGATATGAATTCCCCGGTTTATAACTCAACAGACTCAGTTCCGCCATGATTGTAACCCGTATCCCAGTTTTGATGAGCAAGGTTCCCTGATTCCAAATTGTTCGACATCCTTGATGATCGTTGACGGGATACCCTCCTTAGCCAGTTCCCCGTCTTTTAAAATCACCAGTCTTGACGCCAGGGAGATGATTTTTTCCAGCTCATGGGTGATGATAATAATGGTACGCTGAGTTTGATGCAGCATCACAATTTGATCTAAAATCTGTACAGAGCCCGGATAATCCAAATTGGCAAAAGGTTCATCAAAAATAATGATCTCGGGATTCATGGCCAGAACCCCGGCGATTGCCAGCTTACGCTTTTCGCCTCCCGATAGCGTATGTGGACTATTGTCCTCCTTGCCGTCCAATCCCACGATCTGAATAATCTTTTTAACCCTGGCATTGATTTCAGCTCTTTTAAGCCCAAGGTTTTCAGGACCGAATGCAATGTCACTGGAAACGGTTTCCCCCACAATCTGGCTGTCGGCATTCTGGAAGACCATCCCCACCAGTTGTCGGGCCTTGGATGGATTCCTGTCCACCTGAAGATCGCCAATAAACACATTACCTGAGGTGGGCTTCAACAATCCGTTGATATGCTTACAGAGGGTTGTCTTTCCCGAACCGTTTTGACCGGCTATGACCACCAATTCACCCGGTTGAATCTGCAGGTTGATATTCCTGATACCGCAATGTCCATCCGGATAGAGATGAGAAAGCCCTTTTATTGCTATTTTTGTCATGAGCTTTTCTGATTATTATTTGATGATTGGTCGTATAAGGCGGGCTATAAATGCTGCAGCAATAACCTTGGCAATATCGCCGATGAGAAAAGGGAGCGCTCCCACGGCAATCGCTTTACTCCAGGGCATACCGGTGACAAATTTTAACCAGGGAACCCCGCAGGCATAAATGATTAATGATCCAATCAGCATGGCGACTATATCCACCATCATCCGTTTGACAGACCGATTTGAATATCCGGATCCAAATTTTTCCGAAATCCAGCCAACCACATAAACAACAATCAGGTAACTCAACAGATACCCGCCGGTAGGACCGGCAAAGTGTGCAAATCCGCCCCTCCCTGCGGAAAAAACCGGTAGTCCGATGGCACCGGCCAGTAGATAAATGGCAATGCAGGCCAATGCCCACTTTCGTCCCAATAATAATGCTGCCAGCAAAACAAACATATTCTGCAATACAATGGGAACAGGTCCCACCGGAATGGCAATAAAGGCACCGGCTGCCACCAGGGCCGCCATCAGGGAAGCGTAAACGGTCATTCTGAGCTGATCGTTCGATGTCGATATTGTCATGATCCCTCCATAAACAGGTTTGATTCTTGGATAAATTTGTAAAAAGCTTTTACGCCATTTCAGGAAATCTGGTGAAAACAATCCCCGTAATAGATTTTTTTAATCTCTTTATTGGGTTGTTCCAGCAACAGGGCTCCATTTTCATCCACATCCACCGCAACTCCTTCCCACTCTTCAGAAGTTGTTACGATTTTTACCTGTCTGTTCAGCGTAATGGTATGGGTTTTCCACCGGGGGATGATGTGGTCCAGGTTGGGGTTTGACAGTTCCTGCTTTAATTGGTTCAAAAAGGAGGTAAGGATGCTTTTTCGGGAGACTTCCCTGCCCAGCAATTCTTTGATGGAAACGGAATTGGGTTCCTTTTCCCTGGGGTTGTTGTTGACGTTAAGGCCGATCCCGATATTGATAAAAGCCACCCGGTCCGATTCCATCTCCATTTCACATAACATCCCCGATAGTTTCCTTTCATTAACCAGAATGTCATTCGGCCATTTTACCCGTGCATCAATTCCGATTTCATCCCTCAATACCTGTGCCAGGGACAGGGATGCGGCAAAACTGAACCTGCTCATCATCACCGGGGAAACATCCGGTTTTAACACCAGGGTGAAGTAGAGCCCGCCGTCATCGGAATGCCATTGCCGTTTAAGCCTTCCCCTGCCGGTGGTCTGTCGTTCGGCTATAACCACCGTGAAGGAGGGACATCCCTTGCGGGCAAGTTCTTTTGCTATCTCCATGGTGGAACTGACCTCTTGATAATAATGAATCAGATCTTCCTGTCCCGGAAACTCCCACGGAAAAAGGGCATCCGGTGAACTTTTGTATTGATACCCCGTGGGGCCGGAGATGATCTCGTATCCCAGTTCCTGAAGCTTCTTGATGTGTTTCCAGATCGTTACCCTGGAAGTTCCAAGTTTCCGGCTCAGTTGTTCTCCGGAAACGATCCGGGAAGGATCTGATGTTAGAATCTTTAATAGTTCGGTTTTCATGGGGATATGCTTAATAGTAATTATTTAGCTAAAACAGGCGACAATCGTGAGAAGTGAAACCAGCAGTTTCGAACAACCTGAAATGAACCAAGAGTGAGATTTTCGTTAACCAGTACAGTAAACACGTTAACGAAAAAATGATGAGTATGTCAACCCGCTATTTTTAAACAAACAAAAGGTGGAATCTGGTTAACCCCCAGAGAAAAGAATTGAGCATAGAGGTGGAGGGGAGCAGCAACCCGGTTTCGTTGGATTTGAAACCGGGTTGTTGTAGGTTTTATGAAGTTGGCAAGCGGGGATTACGGTCGTTCAATGACCATGGCAGCGCCTTGTCCACCACCAATACAGAGAGAAGCCAGACCTCTTTTGGCATTATTCTGCTCAAGGGCAGTCAGCAGGGTGACAACTATTCTGGCACCCGAGCAACCGATGGGATGACCCAGAGAGACACCTCCGCCATAGATATTGGTAACAGCACTGCTGATCTCCAACTCTTTCATACAGGCAAGAGCCTGTGATGCGAATGCCTCATTAAGCTCAAAAAAGTCGATATCGGACAGCTTCATATCCAGTCGGGTTAACAGTTTGCGAATGGAGGGGATAGGCCCCAGCCCCATATACGCAGGATCAATCCCGCCAAAATCGTATCCTTTGACAATGGCTTTGATCTCAAGTCCAAGCTCTTCAGCCTTGTCACGGCTCATGAGTAGTAATGCCGCCGCTGCATCGTTAATTCCGGAAGCATTTCCGGCCGTTACGGTTCCGTCTTTTTTGAAGGCGGGCTTCAGTTTTGCCATTTTTTCCGGGCTGGTTTCCATGGGACGTTCATCAATCTCGAATGCAATGGGATCATTCTTGCGCTGGGGAACCATCACCGGCACGATCTCCGTTTTAAAGATACCCGAGTTAATGGCATTCAAGGCCCTACGATGACTTTCATAGGACATAGCGTCCTGTTCTTCCCTGGATATCCCGTACAATTCTGCAATATTTTCTGCGGTGATTCCCATGTGATAGCCGTAGAATCCTTCCCACAGCCCATCATGAACCATCAGGTCGACCATCTCCGCATTCCCCATTCTTGCTCCCCATCTGGCGTTTGGCAAGGCAAACGGAATCCGGCTCATGTTTTCCATGCCGCCGGTTACCATTATCTCCGCTTCTCCGCTTGCAATAGCCTGCGCGCCGATAGCAATAGCTTTGAGACCGGAAGCACACACCTTGTTGATTGTATAGGCGCCTGTTTCCTTTGCCAAACCTGATTGGATACAGGCTTGCCGGGCTGTGTTCTGACCTTGACCGGACTGGACAACATTGCCCATCACAATTTCGTCAACCTGAATGGGTTTAAGACTACTATCCCATTGATTATATTTGTCCTCAATCTCTGAAGTTTTTCCCTTTAGTTTGTCCGGTGATGCTGATTTTAAGGCCTCGCTGATGACTGGTCTGCATCCGGATCTCACTAAAGATTCCCTGATAACGGTAGCCCCGAGTTCCACAACGGGAACATCTTTTAAAGTACCGCCGAAATTACCGATGGCTGTTCTCACGGCGCTGACAATTGCCACTTCTCTCATGTGTGTTCTCCTGATCTATAATTAATAAGGGGGCAGGTGATGATACCTGGTTGCCTTAATCGTTGTACGATATGATTCTATTCTGGGACTAAAGTAGAATCGAGAAAAAACAATATTCTGTTGCTACAATGGATTAATCAATGTTCTCGATGATCATGGAAACAGCCTCAGCTCCACCCAGGCAGAGGGAAGCCATTCCATATTGAACCTTGTGCGCTTTCATGGCGTATAGCAGGGTGGTCAATACTCTTGCTCCGGAACATCCAATGGGGTGACCCAGAGCAATCGCTCCTCCATTGACGTTTACTTTTTCCGGGTCAATATTTAACTCCTTGATGATGGCTAATGAAGATGCGGCAAAGGCCTCATTGATTTCATGCAGCCCGATATCATCCAGGGTAAGATTAGCTTTTTTCAATACTTTTGGAATCGATTTAATGGGGGCGACCAGAACATCGGGTAATTCGATTCCTGCGGCTCCCTGTGCAATTATTCTGGCAAGTGGTTTAACCCCAAGCTGATCCGCTTTCTCCCTGGACATCATCAGGACACAACTAGCTCCGTCGCTTATTTTTGAAGCGTTTCCTGCAGTTACCTTTCCATCTTTACTGAAAGCTGGTTTCAATTTTGCCAAACCTTCCATGGTTGCTTCCCGTGGACCTTCATCAGTATCAAAAACAAATGGCTCTCCTTTTCTCGGTTTAATCGTGATGGGTAAAATTTCATCTTTAAACCGTCCGGTTGCCTGTGATTGAAGTGACTTCACGTTGGATGCTACGGCATATCGATCCATCTCTTCCCTGGAAACCGAGAATTTTTCCGCAATCAGGTCGGCGGTGTACCCCATGTGGTAATCATTGACCACATCCCAGAGTCCATCATGAACCATACCGTCGATTATTTTGTCATTTCCCATGCGATACCCGGTCCGGGCTTTTTCCAGGTAATAGGGGATGTTGGACATGCTTTCCATACCTCCGGCGGCAATCACATCGGCATCTCCACATTTGATAGCCTGGTCGGCAAGCATAGCTGCTTTTAAACCTGAACCACAAACCTTGTTCACCGTAATAGCCCCTCCTTCCATGGGCAGTCCCGACTTGATCATCGCCTGCCGTGCCGGATTCTGTCCTAAACCGAAAGGGACCACATTCCCAAAAATGACCTCGTCGACCTGTTCCTTTTCGATGCCTGCTCTTTTTACGGATTCCTCAATGACCATACCACCCAGTTCAGTTGCGGTAAAACCGGACAAACCACCTTGGAAATTAGCAATTGCTGTTCTCACAGCACTGACGATTACAACCTCTTTCATATTACCGCCTCATGTTTTTATTTTCTCAGTATAGGTTCAGATTTTTTTGGTCTGAAACATCCGTAATTCTTATCCGTACTAGATTACAATCTATAATTCCCAGCGATTTAAGTCAAATACAGGATAGCTCAGGGAGCGCCAAAAAGTTTCAGGTAATGTGGAAAAAAGTTTTTATCTATAGAGCGTGGGCAAGCCGTTGCTCACCCTACCCATTTGATGTGCGGATAGTGTGAGATGGACAACGCTTTGTCCATCAATTTTTGTTATCCAGAACTTTTTTGGTGCACCCGCAAGTTGGGCAACTTGTCAATGCCAATTAAACCCTTTAGACTTTGATGTAAATCTTGTTTGTATTAAAAACGGTATCGGTGAATTGAGGAAGAAGAAAAATGGAAATGAATCTGCTAAAAAATAATCTGCTTATAATTGTCGGATCAGGTCTGGCAATGTCACTGCTTGGAATTATCCTGATTCTGGTAAAGGAACAGATAGCCGATTATGCCAGGTACTTGTTGACAATTCCGCCGATAGGGGTAGCTTCATATGTTTTTATCTTCAATCTTCTGAAAAAGCATAATGGTAGAGTTCCGGCTTTTACCCCGTTTTTTTTGCCGGAAGCATTGACGGCAAGCCTTCTGGCTGCTTTGTTTTTCTTTCTCTTTTCCATTTTTTTGGGGCTATTCATTGGTGTTTTTAATCGCTATTAGACCATCCTATTGCAATGAGGAAAAAACAGTGTTTGCGAGAAAGTCCTCTTTGTCAGAATTCTTTCTGAAAGACAGGACTTGGCAGGGCAATTGCTTTTAAGCAGATAAAGAATCGAGCTTAAGAAATAAAACTATAAACCAGTCAAGAAACGGGTTGACAATTACCGGTAATTTGGAAAGTCTTAGGTATCCACTTGGAATAGAACGGCATTCTTTCCAATAGGTAACAAAGTCTTGGTCCATGGCCTTTCTCCATTCAATACTTTTCATTAACCTTAAATCAACACACTGGATATGAAAGATTTAGTGATTCCAACAATCGAATGCAACGTTCCTCTGGATGAAAATGAACGACCTAGCAAGCTTGTATTTGTCGGTAATAACCATACCTGTGGAGGTCATGAATACTGTGCAGGTCGAAGAATACTGGAGAATACCTGCAATGCATTACAGGATAAAAAAGGTTACCGGGGCATGGACTCTCATTGCGTGATTACAATGATTAAGGTGCAAATGGATGCATTGAATAGCCTGCTGGGTGTAAAAAAAGGTTCCAGGGACAAACAACGCATCCGGGTTGAGGATGTAGCAGATATTTTGAGTGTAGTAAGGGAGGAAAACCAGATGTGCCTCAGTGGTGGAGAACCTCCTTTAAACGGACGGGAGGCATTTAACCTGATTACTGATCTGATTCTGGAAAAATCCTTTGTTAATAAACAGCTCAGCAATCATTTTTTTGGAATGATGGCCGATGCCCCTGAGGCAAAATCGTTCAAGAATCTGGATCCCAAGATCATCGGAAAGATCAAATCAACTATGAGTAACTCAGCCAGGTTAATTTTCACGGATGAATCTTCAGATTAGGGAATCAGATTGTTATGCCGCGTGTTGTCCATGAACGCTCATAATCACTTCTTTGAACTTGGTAGAGAGGTCTTGTTCCTTGGCTACTTCATTGGTAGCTGCGTGTGTTGTTTCGACGCAGTTGGAATTAACCCAGGCATAGAAATTCACTTTATTCAAATCAATTTTTTTCGCCCTGAAAAATTGCCCCAGTATTTTATGAATAGTCATTGATTTCAACAGTTTTTGGAGAGAAACCATATACTGTTCCGCTTTCTTTTCAAAACCTGGCATGTCAAAGGTGTCCACATAGATTGTATCCAGACTGTCCCTGTACATAATTGATAAGCGACCATATTTCAGCAGATTCAAAAAGATCATAACACTGATAATCTCTCGTTTCTTGGTGATACAATCCAGGTACCCCACCTTGACGGGGGCGTTGAATTTTATGATATTCTCCATGATCCGTTCGATCTGGTCAGGGCGGACAAATGCTAGATGGTTGTCATATTTGGAACCAATGTCAGTGTATTTACGGTTATACTCAACCGCAGTTTTTGTTTCTTTTAGAGTTCCGGTAGAGAAGATTCCGTAATAACCGTTAATAACGCAATAGGTTAATCCGTGTAAAAACTGGGTGCCCTTAATTAGCGTGACTTCATCGGGCAGCAGGTTCAAAATGGAGGATTCAAATCGTTTTCCCACTTGTGATTCCTTTTGCAGTGACTTGAAGAACCAGCCACTCTCCTTTTTATATCCGATCTGCACTCGACCGCGTGGGGTCTGTAAATGGTTCAAAATTGAACGGGAAACAACATTGTTTTGGGGATTAAAATTCTTGGTGTAAAAATGATGCCAGACCTGGAATTCGCGGGTGCTCTTTTCATCAACGTGAAATTTGGATGATTTTTGGTGAACTCGTTCCACACACCCCTGGAAAATTTTACGAAGATCACCTTCAAAAACATTGACCGTTTCGACATCACCAATGAAGGTTGCATGCAGTTTTGTTCTGCGCTCACTGTTCTCGGGAAACACGAGTTCGAGGAATTTTATAAGCACTTGCTCCCGATGTTTCTCAAATTTCCTTTGGTCTCCCGGTTTGGTCAATACATCGGATAAACGAATATGTAATGCAAACGCCAGATCAATATTGGCGGAAATCTCAATCAATTCCGATCTCTGAATACCGGCGACCAGTCCGGGAACACCATAGGCTATCTTGAGAGCCTTATATCTCAACCACCAGGGATCGTAGGACAGCTGAGGATACTCTTTTTCAAGTTGAACAACACTTTGGGGGGAGAATATATTTCTGCTGGTAAGAATTTCATCAATATTGTCGGCGGAAAAGGCTAGTTCATCCAGCATGTGGGGGTCTTTGATCAACTGGATGATGGTCTTGTTGATCCGTTTTTCCAGCAAGGTTTCATAGCGCAGCAAGTTGAGAGTGGCTTTAGGCAGGTTTCCATAGGATGCCTTGAAAGCTTCCCAGTATACCGCTGAATAGTGTTCTGCAACGTAGGTCAAACTGAGATCAGGGGTCGGACCCTGGTTGATAATACGATTAGAAAGATTGCTGAATATGTCGACGACGCCGAAACGAAGGTATTCGATTAATTTATCAAAGTTTTCACTTGAATTATTGATGTCCGGCGGAAAAAGAAAATGGCTGGGAATATTGGGTGAAAAATAGATGCCGGGCATCAGGGTTTCATAGTTCAGAATCAGTTCGTACGCTCCGCCTGAAGATTCCTTGGATTCGATTGTTGATCCGAAATATCCCTTTCTGAATTCGTGCAGCGAAAAGGGAAAAAGATAAATCTCCTCATCTGGGAACTTTTTTTGAACGTACTCCTGAATGATCTGGATACGGTTTTTCAGTAATCCTTCTTTTTCCCTGATATCCTTGGATAAAGCTGATTTTGCATTTTGCTTCATCAAGTTGATAGTATCCCGGATCAGTTCTGAGCGGAGTTTTTTATTCTGGTTGTCTTTTATCTCTTTTACAATGTTACTGTTCTTGTCGAAAAAGTGTTTGAACAGGATGGGGTATTTACTGGCAATTCCTTTCTTAAAGAAGGCTTTAACTTTTAGTTTGACGGCATCGTCTGCTTTTGAGGGATCGATCTGCTTTTTTTGATAATAACGCGAGATTAAACCTTGTAATTCCTTATTAAGAGCAGCTTTAAGCGTATCATCGGACCAGCGATTGACATCGAACAAAAAGGGTTCCAGATCATACTGTACTTCAAGATCAAGGTCCGAAGCGATATTTTTATGTCCAATGGTTCCAATTGAGCCAATACTGTAAATGCCATCTATCGGCAAATGTTTGCCATTCATCTTTGGAATTGCCTTGCGTTCGTATTCCTTAAAAATGTATGCCTCAAATTCACCACGAAAAACCGGAGATAGATTTTCAATGCTCCGAACACCGTAGGGAGCATCCTCTACATACAGATTGGCTACAGCTTCCGCATCGTTGATAACCGAGTTTCCCACTGTCCGTTTGATGTGATACTTGTGTCCCTCCAGCCATTTTTCGTTAGTGTTGAGGAGGTAGATTATTTCAAAAAGAGCTAGGCTCATGCCTTTGTCAAAGGATTCGAATGCCAGCTTGATGCGTGATTCGTTATAGTTGTAGAAAAATTCGGCACCTTTCTCTGCCCTCTCAACCAAACGTTCTGTCAGTTCCTTTTTTAGATAAACCCCCTCCCTGAAAAAATCGCAAATTGGTGAATCTGAAACGACTGGCGCTAGTTGTCCTGGTTTTTTTCGAGATTTGTCTTTACCCGAAAAAAAACTCTTTAAAACCATGAGAACCTCTTCGCTTGGTTGTTAAATTTCTCCAATTCATTGCAAAAAAAATAGACTTAATGAACATTATATACTGCTTTGGAGAGCTATTTGTCATTCCCTTTTTTAGTCCGGATTTTATTTTTTTCTCAATCATGGTTCATGAATTGTTACATTAAACGACGGTGAGTGATATGTGCCACCATTCTGATACCTTGTAATAAATACAATTTTTAACTTCGACTGCTATTATCATCTCAAAATTTATCTCTTTTCAAAAGACAAAACCCCAGGTTTATTTTGAAACGAATCAGGATAATGAGGGTCTTAAGAATCAATCTATCTTCAAAATCATGGATTAATAATACCAGTTGTTGCACTATCATCGCAGATTTAATAGGAAATTTCAATTTTGATGACGATAGATTAGTCTGGATTAACTGTATGTTTTTTTAAGATTTTTTTAAATATTTGAAAAAATTTTGTTTAGAATCTTGTTTTGATTTGTTTCAGAATCAGGTAGAAACAGGATAAAAAACAGATTAGTTACTACGGATTTAAATTGGTAAAAAACGATAAAACAGACTATCACACTATTTTGAACACGGGAGTGACAGAATAATAGGATAATCCATACTTGATCCGACAACGGTTTAAGTTATTGCAGACGAATTTTGGGGAGAACAGATGACTTGTTGCAGCATAGATCCAAACTTAAATCTGATCGATCTCGATCAGGATATGACAGGATTCAGGAAATTCATAAGCGCCTGGCTATACGCCGACGGTGAACTCACATTTGTGGTTGATCCCGGACCCAGCCATTCGATTGAGTTCCTGATCAAAACTCTTAAAGACCTGAATATTAAGAAGATCGACTATATTCTGCTCACTCATATTCATATTGATCATGCAGGGGGTGCCGGACGCTTGCTCGAAGCGTTTCCCATGGCAGAGGTGATTTGTCATGAAAAGGGGATACCGCACATGGTTAGCCCACAGAAGTTGTGGCAGGGAAGTCTTAAGGTTCTGGGAAAGATCGCAGAAGGATATGGAGAGATTATTCCGGTTCCTCAGGAAAAGATCAGATTTGCGGACAAGATTGACACGCCTTCGGGAATTATACAGGTTGTTGAAACCCCCGGACACGCGATTCATCATTTCAGCTACCTGTTTAAGGATTACCTGTTTGCAGGTGAGGTGGCCGGGGTTATTCATAAGACAGAAAACAATCTATATGCCCGACCGGCTACGCCACCGGTTTTTAAACAGGACATTTCACTCTCTTCCCTGGAAACAGTGGCGACTTTGGATTTTGAGGGATTGTGTTGTGGACATTATGGATATCACGAAAACCCCAAATCCATTTTGCTATCGGCTTGCGAGCAATTGCGGCTTTGGGTAGATGTAGTCAAAGACGAGTTAAAACAAGGTGAGGATGGTAGTATTCAAAGAATAATAGACTCACTGTTGAAGAAAGATGAATTATTTAGGGGAGTTATAAACCTGGATGATGACATCAGGCAACGGGAAGATTATTTTATCAAAAACAGCATTAAGGGAATGATTCAGTTTGTAAAAGAACAAACAGCCTCTTAGGGATTAATACCTAAGAAAGAAGGAATACTCTTAACTACCGGTGTATCATTATGCTCGAAACCTGTTGTATTTTCCGGATATTCAAATGGATCAATTAAATGACTATCTTATCTTTGAGAAAATCTACGAAGGCCCGCGTTCGACTATTTTCAAAGGAAAACGAATTAGAGATCAAATCCCGGTTATTATTAAATCGCTTTCTTGTGAAAGCCCTGAAGAGGAAGAGTTAAATAATCATCTCCAGGATTTTGGTATCGGAAAGAGTATTCAGCATGAAAATGTAATTACCTACCTTGAACTGATTCCTTTCAAAGACGGATATGCAATCATTGAGGAGGATTTTAATGCTCAAAGCCTGAAGCAATATGCTGAGAATAATCCCCTTCCCTTAAGCGGATTCCTCAATATCATTTGTCAGGTTGTCAAAGCGCTTGAGGCCATTCACCTTGAAAATGTCGTTCATAAGGACGTTAAACCCAGTAACATCCTGATCAATCCCATGACCGGTCTGGTAAAGGTCATTGATTTCAGCATCTCTTCAAAGATCAACCGGGAGGTTGATTATGGCATTAGCCCTGAAGATTTGAGAGGGACGTTGCCATACGTATCACCTGAACAAACCGGCCGTGTGAATCGCCCGGTGGATTTTAGATCAGACTTCTATTCACTCGGCATTACCTGTTATTTCTTGCTAACAGGAGAGTTGCCGTTCAAGTATGACGACCCTTCCAAGATAATTCATGCGCATATAGCCCGATACCCTGTCGTTCCATCGATCATCAATCCGAAAATCCCGAAGCCGGTTTCCGGTATGGTTATGAAGTTGATCTCCAAAGATGCTGAAGATCGCTATCAAAGTTGGAAAGGCCTGCTGAGTGATCTGGAAAAATGTAAGTATCAGCTGGCAAAGAATGGAGCCATAGCGGATTTTGAGCTTGGAATGGCGGATTTTTCAGATAATATTCTGCTTTCACAAAAGCTTTATGGGCGCGATTCTCAATTGACGGAAATTCTGCAGGCGTTTGACAGAATTGATCACACCACCAAGGAGGTGTTTCTATTAACCGGTGAACAAGGCCTTGGAAAATCTTTCCTGCTAAAACAGATTAGAAATTCAATCTCCTTTAAACAAGCCAATGTTATCAAGGGAGAATACGAAAAATCCAAATCGCATATCCCCTATTCTGGTATTATTGCGGCTTTTGGACAGGCAGTAAGGGGTATTCTGACCGGTTCGGACAAAACAGTGTCATTCTGGAGGAAAAAACTAAAAGTTTCACTTGGGATAAACGCACAAATCATCGCAGAGGTTATTCCAGGAGTAACTGCCATATTGGGGGAAAAATTAACCGTGCCTGATTTAGCCCCGATGGAAACACAAAACAGGTTTCTGATTACTTTTCTGGAGTTTGTTAAGTTATTCTGCAGAGACTCAAACCCCCTGGTACTTTTTCTGGATAATCTGCATGTGGCGGATGAAGCTTCCATCTACTTGCTGGAAAAGATATTGGTTGATCCTGACATCCAAAACCTTTTGTTCATTGGAGCTTTTGAGGGCATGGATTTTAAGGAAGATTTTGTTGCCAGCCGGTTACTCGGGAAGCTGCAAAAAGAGAAAATTCGGTTTAAAAAGAGTGTTCTCTCTCCGGTTACCGTTGAACAGATTGCCATGATGATCGACGATTCCATGCATTGCGGAACGCAGAAGTCCAATGAACTTGCCCAGCTTGTTTTTCTGAAAACAGGAGGGAATTTTTTCTTTGTTAAACAATTCATAACAAAACTCTACAAAGATCAGCAGCTTCATTTGACCCGTACAGAAGATGGGAAAGGAGTCTGGCAATTTGATACCGATCGGATCAAAAAACAGAAAATGACGGATAACATGGTCAATATTTTATTGGAAAAGTGGGAACACTTGCCAGAATCGACCACTTCAATCTTGAAAACAGCCTCGTGTATCGGAAGCGAATTCGAACTGAATCTGTTGGCTTTAACCCTTCAAACGGATCAATCCCAGTTATTAGATGGCTTGTTTCCCGCCATTGAGGAGCAAATCATAACAGTAGTTGAAACAGTGAAACAACCGACCGGGGTACAATCCGACCCCGTCTGTAGATTTGTTCACCCACGTTTGCTACAAACAGCTTCTGCCTCCCTTGAAGATAAAGAGAGACAGGAAATTCACCATAAGATTGGACGTTGCCTTCTAAACCAGAATAATCTTTCCCCCAATGCTCATGATATATACCAAATTGCCCATCACTTAAATCTCGGAGTTCAATATTTGGATTCACCTGAAGAAAAGGTCGAGTTGGCCAAAATTAATCTTCAATCCGGGAAAAAAGCAAAACAATCCTCTGCCTATGAGCAGGCCACGGCATACCTGCAAAACGCGGTAGATATGTTGAATGAAGTGACATGGATTAATGAGCATAATTTGTGTTATTCCATAAACTTTGAACTGGCAGAGACACTGTATCTTCGCTCTGACTTTGAAAGGATGGAGGTCGTATTAATTCGGTTGTATGAGAATGCCAATTCCCTAAAAGACAAAACGATGGTCGATGGTTTGAGAATGGAAGCCTATATCGCCCGTAATATGATGACGGAAGCTTCCAAACTGGGTCGGACGGTGCTAAAGAGCCTGGGCTTTTCTATTCCAAGAAAACCCGGCAAAGTTCGCCTTATTCTGGAAATCGTTAGAACCAGATTGGCTCTGCTTGGCAAAAAATCGGAAGACCTATTAAACATGCCGGAGATCAAGGACGAGAGGACTCTATTAACCCTGCAGATAATCAGGCAGCAACTGATGGCTGTTTTTGTTCTAAACCCGTTTCAGTTTGTTGTTATTATATTAAAGGTATCCCGCTTATTTGCCAAACGAGGGATCTCAGCAGAGTTTATTCCCTTTACTTATTATGGGTTTATTTTGTGTGGTATCCTTCACAAGTACGAAGAAGGATATCGCTATGGCTCTCTGGGTTTGGAGATGTTGAAGCGTTATCCCGATTGTAGGAACAAAGCCTCAATCATCCACGTGTTTAATGTCCTTATGAGATACTGGAAAGACCATCTAAGGGTAAGTTTGCCGGGAATAATGGATGGATACCGGAAGGCGGTTGAAACAGGCCAGCTTGAGATTGCAGCCAATAGTCTTTCCCTCCATGATAGTATCAGTCTGAATTTGGGGCATAATCTGGTAAATCTGGAAAAAGAGATAAGATTTCACTTTCAGCAATTGAAAGGGATGAAGCATCAGAGCGCCATTGAAATACAGGCGCTACACTGGCAGACGGCTCTTAATCTGATCGGAGAGTCAAAGGAATGCTGTTCGTTGAAGAATAGCAATTTTGATGAAGTTGAAACAGTAGCGTTCTATAAGCGTGAGAACAATACATACGGCCTGATGCAGTTTTATACCGATAAAGTAACCCTGGAATACCTGTTTCGGAACCACCAATCGGTTGTTGACCTGGCAGATGATTTCCTACCGCTTTTAAAGAACTCTCCGGAAAATATCGCCCATGTGTTGATTATATTTTACCACTCCCTTTCATTATTGGCGCTTTACAATAAGGCAACCAAAACTGATCGGAAAAAATATCTCAAAGCGGCCAAATCAAATCTTAGGAAACTGAAGCGATGGTCCGATACTTCTCCTGAGAATTTTTTACATAAATACCATCTTATCAAGGCCGAAATTAGCAGGGTTACTGACAATAGACGGGCAATTGTGTTTTACAGAAAATCAATTGATGAAGCCAAAAAGCAAGGGTATATCAATGAGCAGGCCATTGCTACTGAGTGTCTGGCAAAACACTGGTTATATCTCGGTGAGCGCAAGGTAGCTAGTGTGTTTATGACGGAAGCATTTTCATTGTATAAACGCTGGGGAGCCCATGCCAAAGCAAAGGATCTGGAATCAAACTATCCCGATCTGACAAAGCCAATTCCCCAAACAGTGCCTGGAAGTCTTGATTTTCTCGAAAAATCCACCGATTCATCTTCACCCTTTAACCTGGATTTCCACACCTTGCTGGAGGCTATTCGGGCAATCTCAGCAGAGATGGTCTTTGATAAGCTGATCGATAAAATTATTAAAATAATAATAAAAAACTCGGGTGCCCAGAAAGGACTCATCATCAGGAAAGAGGATAAAAGACTCATCGTAGAAATTGCCGTAAAACTTGAAGATAGCGAGATTATAACCCTTCCCTCCTCTTCATTGGATCTGTCGGGCGATTTCTGCCAGGCCATTGTCAATCTGGTACTGCGAAGTGGAGAGGACGTAATCCTGGAAAATGCCAATAAACAAGGGTTTTTTGCTAATGACCCTTATATTCATGAGAATAGTGTAAAATCGGTTTTATGCACGCCTGTCCGACAACGGGGTAAGATATCCGGTGTTCTCTATCTGGAAAACCATCTGGTAGAAGCAGCCTTTTCCAAAAACCGGATAGTATTTATTCAAGCGTTGTTAGCCCAAGCCACCGTTTCCATGGAAAATGCCCGGTTGTACGAGAAAACAGTTTCAATCCAGCGTGATTTTAGAAAGAGTGAAGATAAATACAAAATGCTGGTAGAAAACACCGGGGCCATTGTCATCCATCTTTCACTGGATGGGATTGCCCTCTTTGTTAATTCCACAGGGGCAGAACTGTATAGTGAAAAACCCGAAAATATGGTCGGCTTATCGGTTTTTAACCTTTTTAAATCTTCGGAAAAAATATTAAAGGCCCGAATCGAAAAAATCATAAAAACCGGTGAGGGGGCAGTATACGAAGATTACATGGAGCTTCCCAAGGGGAATTATTGGTTCATTGCCAACTACCAGCCGGTTAAGGACGAAACGGGAAAAGTCATTGCCCTTCAAATAACTTCTCAAAATATATCCGAGCTCAAAGAGGCCGAAGAACAGTTGAAAAGACTATCTGTCATACTGGAAGCCACCAGCGATTTTGTATCCTTCTGTTCCCCGGATCTGACCATCCAGTATATCAATTCAGCAGGTAAAAAAATGATAGGTCTTGATGATGAGATAAACCCTGTCAACATTGAGGTCACAACTGTCCATCCAAAGTGGGCAGAAAAGATAATCATAAGAGTGGGGATTCCCACAGCCATTAATGAAGGAATCTGGAGAGGCGAAACCGCGCTAAAGCACCGAGACGGAAGCGAGATACCTACCTCCCAGGTCATTATGGCGCACAGATCAGAAACCGGGAAGCTGCAATACATCTCCACCATTATCAGGGATGTTTCAGAGCAAAAAAAGACTGAAAAAAAATTAAAGAAGTACCAGAAAAAACTGAAAGGACTAGTAGAGGAACGAACATCAGAATTAAAAACAGTCCAAATCCAATTAATCGAAAAGGCTCACAAGGCAGGAATGGCCGAAATAGCTGCCGGCACTTTGCACAATGTTGGCAATCTCTTAAACAGTGTTAAAACATCAGCAAACACCATTGAATCCATTGCGTACCATTCTGCTCTTTCCGGGTTTTTAAAGGCAAATGAGCTTTTGAGGCAGAAAATGGATACTCTGGAAGACTTTATCCTGCATGATACCAAAGGAGTTATGCTGATGGAATACTATCTTAAGCTGGAAGAGGCTCTGGTTGAAGAGAATGGCAATATCAAAAAAGATATAAAACGGCTGAATGAAAAAATAGATATCATCTCCGATGTGATCGCTGCACAACAAACTTACGCCGGCATTGAATCACTGACGGAAGAATGCTCCCTGGCGACGATTATTGAAGATGCATTAACTTTGGAATCCGGCATGATTGACCGTTATGGCATTAAGATCGCAAAAGAGTATGATGATATTCCGCTGGTGCCTATCCAAAAAACAAAACTGATCCACGTTCTCATCAACCTCATTAATAATGCCAGAGACGCCATGATGGATCTGGATGCAATTGACAGAAGACTGGTGCTCTCACTGGCACAAGAGGATAAGTCGGTTATAATGAAGGTCAGGGATAATGGGAAGGGAATTCAAGGAAAACATTTGAATAAAATATTTACCCACGGATTTACAACGAAAGAGGGCGGACATGGTTTTGGCCTGCATAGCTCCGCTAATTTTATGATGGAAATGAACGGCAGGATGTCGGTGGAGAGTGAAGGTGAAGGCAAAGGGACTACCTTTATACTTAAATTTCCGCTAGCGGCAAAGGCGAAAACTCAAATAGAGGAAAGAAATTTCTGATCTTGTATTAACCAAAGCAGCGGAGCTGCAAACAACCTCCACTGCTTATCTCATCCTGGTGACTACTTCTTCTTCTTTACTGCCTTTTTCTTATCAACAGATTCTCTCAACGCCTTCCCAGGTCTGAATTTCGGAACTGTTTTAGCAGGGATTTTTAACGGCTTACCGGTTTGAGGATGTCGGCCAGTTCTTGCAGCCCTTTTTGCTGTGGTAAATGATCCAAAGCCAATCAATGTAACATCACTGCCTTTTGACAAGGCATCTTTGATGTTCTGGATGATCGCGTTTACAGCTTTGCCTGCGGCTGCTTTAGAAATGTCAGCGCTTTTTGCAATCTGGGCAGCGAGATCTGCTTTTGTAACAACTTTTGCCATATTATCTCCTGATATATTGTAGTTTCAGAATGATTGAGAATAATTCGTTCTAATCTTTATACCTCTATAAAAGTTTGTCAAGCACAAAAATGAAATTAAATTTACTCGATGGGAAGAAAAGAGCGCGTTGTACAGTGAGGCCTTTTATAAATTTTGTAATATCCGATACTTACACTACCTCTGTGAGTTCTTGCCGGTGAGCCTGCGGGTAAAAAAAAAATATGCTTTTTCCCGGTTTTCAGAAAAATTGGCGAAATTTAAGGAAAAAAGATGAGTTTTCAAGTTTGATTTTTCGACTTACAACCGGAAGTATCGATAGCCTCTCTGAATGTTCCAAGCAGTTTTTTTTTGACCCCTTTTGCAGAAAGGGCAAGATTAAAATGATATGAGCAAAAAGCATGATAACCCTAATATAACAATAACATAACAAATTTGACAAAATTTCAACAGCTTTTTAAAATGCCTTATATCCGGATTTTGATCTCTGATTTGCTGTTATCCTCGGTGGGTTGTTGAACTGACGAGTATGAAATTTTCCTTTACCCTCCATAAATCAATTTAGACTGGAATGAAACTTTAGAAACGTCAATTCTTGGAACGAAACTTGATTTACTTATTACCATAAAAGTACTATTTCTAGCCTATCACTTATTTGAATCACCAACTATGTGAAGAAAAATCATGAAACAAACCCGATTGACTGTCTTACTTGTATTAATAATTTGTATGGCTCAAATTGTATTGGGACAAGATTGTATCCCCCGAGAGGATTTAAGGGACAAGCATGTTGTAAGTTACCAGGCATACAATCGCACGATCAGAGGTTGCGTCGTTACTCCCAATTTTTACACACAACAGCATAAGATGGGCAGGGGAAAACTTTCCCGTAAGTTTATCATTGAAGTCTGTGAAGGTGAACCCCGCACTTCTCCAAGAATAGGCGACTCATTTCAAATCTGTCCCCATATTCAAAAACCGAAGCAGGTAATAACTTCCCAGGATTAAACGTTTTCCAGGGTCATTATTTCTTAGTAAAGGCTTTCAAGAAAGCGGCTTTGAGGAAGCCCCTGGGGTTTTGATTTTGACATTCACTTTTTCAGTACCTTCTCCCCAACAATAAAACTGTGGTAAGATAAGACCGAATGCTGACGTACGTTTTTGAACCCGACCTCCATAACCTGCCGTTGAATCTCCTGAGCGGATATTCTTATACTAAGGGGCGGTCCCATTGGTGTTATAGAATCTTTCCAATCGATCACCAGCAATTGTCCTCCATTTTTTAGCAAACGAAGGCATTCCTTAAGCATCTCCAAAGGGTTGTTGAGTTCATGATGGAGATTGATCATGTATACCAGGTCGGCACTTCCGCTTTCAAGTTTTATGCTGTTCTCAGTAGATAACAGCGGAATAATCCGGTTGATATATCTCTCAGGAATGTTTTCCGTCATCCACTGGATCATAAACTCCGATGTATCACAGGCATATATTCGACAATCAATGGCTTTATCAGCAAAGGGCAGGGCAAAAAAACCGGTTCCCGCTCCTATATCAATCAATACTTCAGGCTTAACAGGATTTAATGTATCCCAGATAAGATCGGGAGATTGGAATTCATATCTTGCAGGATCGGTCAGTTTACGGATCTGTTTGGGATCGAATTTTTTACTTTCCATATTTTTATAGGGGCAATAGGGGTTATTCAATACCATAGACTTGCCGGTGTGCCAGGTATTGAGGAAACTGTTTATGATAGGTTCGCCGGACTAAAATACAGAGGTGACATGCATCCAAGGGCCACAGAGAAGGGGTCAAGTCTTGTTTTGTGGCTTCTAGAAGCCACAAAACAAGACTTGACCCCTTCTCTAAACATTTCTGCCCAACGGAAAAACCGGAGGATAACTCTTCTGCTTGATGTGAATAGTCAAAAGGCCTGAAACGATAAAAACCAAACCTGCTATTAATCTCCCGGTTAACGGTTCTCCTAGAACAAGGCCTCCCAAAATGACCCCGGTTATGGGCATAATAAAAACAAAGGAATGCAGGGATACGGCTCCATAACGTTTTAACAGAGTATTCCAAGCCACGTAACCAAACGCGGCCACAAAAAAACTCTGGTACGCAATCGACGCAACCATGGTTGCGTCAACAAAGTATACCAACTGGTCGTCAAAAAAGTAAGAGCCAATCATGGAGATCGGAATCGAAACTATCATGGGATAGAGAGCAATCTGAATGGCATCAAAGTTTTTGATGACACGCTTGGTATAAACGGCATTGCACCCCCACAAGGCAGCTCCGCAAAGAACAAAAATATCCCCGCTGCGAAAACTTTCGGTAACACCTGCCCTATCCGTAAAAACAAGCGCAATTCCTGAAAACCCCAAAACAATTCCCATCAGTTTTTTTAAGGTGATATTATCACCTGGTATAAAAAAGTGAGCCAGAAACAGGACGAAAAATGGTTGTAGATTTGTAATCAACGCACTGCGTGAAGCAGTCGTCATACTAAGTCCCGTATAAAACAATAGCAACTGCAGGGAAAAGGAAATTGATATAATACCCAATTGAAGCCACCTATCCTTTCCAACCCTGAGGTTTTGCTTCGTCACAAAAGCCCAAAGAATCAGACAGAGGGAAGCGATTAGAAACCTGATACAGGACATAAAATAAACACCAAATCCGGAAAAACTGATCTTAATCGCAATCGCATTGGAACCGAACATGATACAGAGACTCAGAGCGGCAATTGCACTGAGCGCATTAAAATCATTGCTGGTATTATCGGATGAACTCATACGTAACTAATCCCCTGCATAAAGGTATAAGTGAGGTTTATATACAATTGGCTGATCCATTTGCGGTGGAACTTTTGATATGAATCGCGATTGTCAGAATTTGTATTTTCCTAAGGTGTTAAAAAGGCATCATTATATTAGTTAAGTTAGATATTTTAACACTATATATATAAGTGTATCTGGCATTCCAATTGATCATCGACAGCATTTAGTTTTAATTTAAAACACCTGACAAAAAGTTTTCCATTAAAAAAGCCTCCTTTTCCATGGATCGGTTTTGGAATCGACATTTATGTTCTGCGAGTTTAACATGCACATTTTCCCCGGAAACGGTTTTTTCTATGTTAGCAATGACTGGCAGTTACTGTGTGCTTGATGGGATAGCGATTCCCGTTGAGAATGTAGCAAAACAGCTTCTTTTTAAGAGTAAATCCATTTATGAAGTCATTCGGTTAATAAATGCAGTCCCTCTTTTTTTTGAAGAGCATATTCAAAGAATGCAACGATCTTGCGAGATTTTGGGGACATTGTTTCCTTTTTCCACCTTTTTGATCCAAGATCAGATTCAACTTCTGATCCATCGAAGCCGGCAAAAGCAGGGTAATATCAAACTCGTTTATGGGCAATTAAAAAAGGGGGAAACCACCAGTTTGCTATTGACGTTTATCCCTCATTTTTATCCCTCTGATGATATGTACAGGAATGGAGTTCGGACCACTTTGTTTAGAACAGAACGCGTCATCCCAAATGTCAAGCTTTCAAAAGAAAAACCCAAGGCCTTAAACCGGTTAATCGATGTCGAAGGGGGATATTTCGAGGTTTTAATGGTTAATTCGCGGGGAGTCATCACCGAAGGAAGCCGGAGTAATCTGTTTTTTATCAAGGGCGACACCCTGCACACCTCTCCCGAAAGCGATGTATTGCCCGGAATTACCCGTAACAAGGTTATTAAAATATTAAAAAATAACCACTTTAAGTTGAAGCAGACCAGGATTCACAAAAATTCACTGACTGATTTTGATGCTTTGTTTCTTACCGGTACTTCCCCGGGTGTACTCCCGGTTAATTCAGTGGATGAAGCCCGATTCGATGTTGATCATCCCATTTTAAGAACAGTCATGACTCAATACCAGGAAATCGTTGAAAGATATCTAAAAAATGCATAGTATCTTTTATGGTTACATAAACACCGGATTAGCAAACTAATACAGGGTCAGTAAATAAGGAGTCAACAATGTATATCAACGGTGAATGGCTTGATTCAGAAGATGGGACGACGTTCGAGACGATCAATCCCGCAAATGGGGAAGTGATCACGAAAATCCCCAATGGAAATGAAAAGGATGCAAAAAAAGCGATCGATGCAGCCGTGATCGCTTTCGAGCAGTGGTCAAAAACCACTGCCTATCAAAAGTCGGATGTTCTCTACAGGATTTATCATGCCATGTGCCGGAATAAAGAGCATTTGGCACGCACCATGACCGAAGAGCAAGGCAAACCGTTGAGAGCAGCATTGAACGAAGTTCAATATGCCGCTGATTTTATGCTTTGGTATGCCGAGGAAGTGAAAAGAGTATATGGAAGAACCATTCCCGCCCCCAGAAGTGATCAGCGGTTTTTGTTGAACTATCATCCCGTTGGTGTGGTCGCAGCTGTGACTCCCTGGAATTATCCGATTTCCATGATTACCCGTAAAGTGGCGCCGGCAATCGCAGCTGGTTGTACCATCGTAGTAAAGCCCGCGGAGGCGACTCCACTGTGTGCCATTGAAACATTCAAAGTATTTGAACAGGCAGATTTACCGGCCGGTATCGTAAATCTGGTTACAGCAGCAAACCCGGCTCCCATTGGTAAACTTTTTGTGGAAGATCCCAGGGTGAGGAAGCTGACCTTCACCGGTTCAACAGAAGTGGGCAAACTACTGGCTCAAGGTGCGGCCAACCAGATGAAACGAACCTCATTTGAATTGGGTGGCCATGCCCCCTTTATTGTGTGCAGGGACGCAGATCCGGTAGTTGCAGCTAAAGGGGCACTTCTGGTTAAGTTTCTCAACACGGGACAAGCCTGTATCAGCCCTAACAGATTCTTTGTCCATAAAACCCATATCAACGCCTTTTTGGAGGAGTTTGCAGGTCGAGTATCCAAAATGAAAGCCGGCAGTGGTTTCGATGAATCTGTAAAAATCGGTCCCCTCGTTAATGAAAAGGCTGTTGAGAAGGTGGAGCGTCAGGTGAGGGACGCTTTGCAAAAAGGAGCCAGGCTGGTGACAGGAGGTCAACGTTTAACGGAAAACGGACTGGACAAAGGCAGTTTCTTTGCTCCCACTGTTCTCGCCAATGTAACCCCTGATATGCTCATTTACAGAGAGGAAACCTTCGGACCGGTTGCACCGGTAATTGAATATGAAGATGAAGATCAATTACTGGAAATGGCCAACGATACGGTGTACGGATTGGCGGCTTATGTTTATACGCAGGCTTACTCAACTGCCATGACCCTGTTCGAAGGCCTGAGATTCGGAATCATTGGCATCAACGATATTAATCCCACAGCAGTTGCCGCTCCCTTTGGCGGTATGAAGGAAAGTGGTGTCGGTCGGGAAGGAGGCCCCGAAGGAATCCTGGAATATCTGGAAGTAAAAGTTGGCGGTTTTTCCCTCCGCTAAAATCAGAACCGCCATATGTTCAAGCTGCTGAATCGCTCGTGATTTGTCCATCGAGAATCTTTACGATTCGCCTGGCCCTGGAGACGATTGAATGGTCATGGGTGGCGTAGATCAGAGTGACTTTATTCTCTTCATTGAGCTTCTGCATGAGATCCAGAATTTCCTCACTTGTTTTGGAATCGAGGTTGGCGGTTGGCTCATCGGAGAGGATGATGCCGGGATTGGTCACCAATGCCCTGGCAATGGCGACTCTTTGACGTTGGCCACCGCTTAGTTCTTCGGTTTTGTGGTTAAGACGCGAGGTCAGACCGACACTCTCCAACATTTTTAGGACTCTTTCCCTGCGTTCCTTTTTTTTCATTTTCATCAGCAGCAGAGGGAATTCAACATTGGAGTAGACGCTGAGGACAGGAATCAGGTTAAAGGACTGGAAAATAAAACCTATCTTGGTCCTGCGAAGTCTGGCCAGTTGTTTATCGGACATATCGCTGATATCGGTTTCATCAACAATGACTTTTCCGGTACTGGGTCGATCCAAAGCGCCCAGCAGGTTCAGCATGGTGGATTTTCCACTCCCCGAGGGACCGACAACCGTAATGAATTCACCCTGCATTATGGATAATGAGACATCTTTCAGAGCATTAACGATTGTTTTTCCCAGTTGGTATTGTTTATTGACGGATTGCAGTTGAATGGTCATTTTTCCTCTTCGTTGGGTTGAGTGTTAAGGTTTAATCTGTTATCCGGTTCATGGAACTGGTCGAGAGTCTAAAATGAAGCGCTCAGACCAAGTTTAAGTTCCGCTGTTGTTTGAGAATTACCGAATTCACTGTTTTGGTCTCCGTTATGAGCCTTAAGGCTGGTAAGTATCTTATAGTAATCCGAAAGATTGTAGTCTCCCTCGAACTCGGCGATACTTGAACCGTCTTCAGCGGCTAACAGCTGCAGAACGATTTCAAGTTTCTCCCAAATATCCGACTTCCGAAAAGAGATTAAAAGATAGTTCCGGTTCATCTCCGAAAACTGAAAATCATCAAATACCCCAAACTGAGTTGTATCAGGATAGGGAGTCAAGATCGAATCAACCTTCTTAAAATAGTTTTTGCGTTCTTCCTCGTTATAACCGGCACTATTATAATAGTATTCGAACAGGATCGACGTATTGCCATCGATTGTTGTGTTTGATCCTATGGCTGCTTTATAGACAGTCTCTTTCTTGATGATAAGCTCTCCCGATTTGTCATAGTAGTTTCTCTCATTTTGTGAGAAGGAGGCAGCTTCCAGATAGAGGGTGGAGTCAGACAGGAAGTTACCGGAATAAGAGACCCCTAGAAGCTGGGCATATTCTGATCCGTCTTCATATTGTTCTCCGTTAAAACAGTACAACCCAAAATCCATTTCATCCAGCACCAGAGCGAAGCGTGTCCCCCAGCGGGAATATTGGCCGTACCATTCCCGGTCATAATTGCGGGTGGCGATCAGTTCCATGGTGATGAGATCGGTTGAATAGCTGATCAAAAAAAGGGGGTGTCCCTCGGTTTGCTGATCCGGACTTAAGGGATTCCTGGGGGGCACAACCACGTTGACCGGGTTGAATGCAAGGGCAGGCCCCCAGTTGAGTCTTCTTTTTCCCAGGCTCAAGAACCAGTTCCTCGCTGACCAGTCAACAAACAGTTCATCAAATCGAAATTCATCGGAATCCTCACCCTCTTCCAAGTCACTTTCAAAGAGCCGGTATCCATACAGTTTTGTTAACCAACGCAGGCTTTCACTGTTGTTCAGGTAATCGGACAATGTCAGTGATGATTCAAGGGTTTGCCGAGACTCCTTAAGATCCAGTAGCTCGTTATTCGGGTTATAGCGGGCTTCTTTGTTGATAGTGCGGACAAGAAGCGAGAGATCGATTTTCCCTTTCATTGCGGGGCCGCGTATAATATTTTCCTCGAAGCCGGGATCTTCGCTTTCCGTTAAAAAAGCTTCCTCCTCTTCTGTTTGCACTTCCCCTGCAAAAAGAAGAGAAGTGGCAATAACAAGGATCAGTATAAATGTGAGCGGTAAAAATAAGATGTTTGGTTTCATTACCTGTTCTTTTTAAGTGAACTTTGTCGAAATGTTTCTACCGGAAAGGACTGGTTGCCTTTGTAGTTCAGAAACTTCATGACACTGGTTTTATCTTTTTCCAGGACACTGGACATGATAAAGGTATCCGGCATCTCATCAAACAGGTCTGACTGCCGTTCCAGGACGAGGGTTTTCAGCAGGTGACCTGATATTGTATAAAAATCTCTCTTCAATGGAATCAACTTTTCCTTATCAACCCAGTAGATGATCTTGGCGTAGGTAACCTCTTCGGATCTGGCTGTCAGCTCCAGCTTGTATGCTTCGACCTCCTTATATTGTTCTGTTCCTAACAATTTGGAATAATAATCCTTATCAAGCCTGACAGAAAGAATATCAGTGTTGGAGAAGTCACTGCCCGAGAAGCTGGATCTGCCGGATATCCGAATTACTTTGTTGATTTTGGGGCGGTAAATCCACATGCTGTCATCCACTTTTAGATACTTTTCTCCCTTATTCCTGGGGGGATAGAGAAAGTCTATCAGGATCTTCTCGTCCCCCTCGCTTTTCATCAGCATCTCATAGGTTTTTCTCAGCTTATTGTTACGATAAACTTTCATCTCAAGCTTGGAAAGACTTCCTGTCCGATCCATCTTGTCATCCACTTCTCTGACAATTTCATCGCCGGACATTTCGGCAAAAGCCAGGGTTGTTGAAAGCAGGAGTATTAAGGTCAAACATAGCTTCTTCATGGGTTTCCCTGTATTGATTATTCTTCTCGTAAGGTGACGACCGGATCAAGTCTGGCCGAAATTCCGGCTGGTAGGTAGGAGGCCAATATTCCCACAACCAATGATAATGCAATGGCAAAAATCGAGATCCCATTATCCAGTTTTGTTGGGACTGTAATAGGAATAGAGCTGCCCGGAGGCGGAGGAAAGGACACTCCTCCCATCTTATCCACGGCAATCACGATAAAAACAGCCAGGATAAACCCGGCTATAGCACCGACCAGTGATATAATGAATCCTTCCAAAATAAACAATCTTTTAATATGCTTCTGTTCAGCTCCAATCGCCTTAATGGTTCCAATCTCCTTCCGCCTTTCCATCACCGACATAAACATGGTGTTGGCAATTCCCGAACCAACAACGATAAACAGCACGATACCGACAACAATGCCGATCAGGCTTATAAAACCGTTAAATTCCCAGCCCGGTATGGTTTCTGTGTAGTCCTTGACCCTGAGGGGGACGGAATTGTTTGTATTTAAGAGCTCCTGCAGCCTGTCCGCATTTTCCTTGATGGTTTCGAAATTTTCAAATCCGATGACAATTTGCGAGACCCGTTCCGGCATGCGCATCAGTCTCTGGGCAGCAGACAAATGCATTTCCACATAGTGCGCCGATTCGTAATCGGAATCTCCACCCCGTTGGGTACCAACAAATATCATCTCTGACATATTGAGACCCCCCTTCATGGTTTGAACCAGGACCATAACGGTATCTCCCAGTTCCAATTCAAGATCTTCAGCCAGCTTTGGACCCAACAGGATCTCCTCCTGGCTCTCGCCCAGTGGACGACCCTTACTTATTGATCTTTCCATTTTGGGGAGGGTTTCTTTCATGGCTGAAACCTGAATTCCTTTGCCAAAAAAAGTGGTCGCCTTGCTGCCGTTGCTGATCATACCATCCAGTTCCAGCGTTCCGAATGCGGCGGTTACTCCGGGGTATTCCTTGATCTCTTCAATCAATTGCGAACTACCCGTTAGGGTTGTTTCCAGAGGTTTAAAGAGGTGCTCTTTTTCATAATCCCGATGTTCTATCTGCATGGCGCCAACCTTCTCAGCTATCTGCGAGGTGGCCCACCCCCATGACATACCGTTGGTCAAAGCACCGGTGAACACGATCACAACAATACCAAAGATGATCGATACCTCGGCCAGCAAAGTTCGTCTTTTGTTTCGGAGAATATTCTTGAAAGCAATTTGAAAAAACATCTTTGTTTCCTTTAGCGAAAGTTTAAGGCGTCTACAATATTCATTTTACAGGAAGACTTAATTGGAAACCAGACTGCTACCATGGTTACAACAATAGGCAACGCGGATGAACTGATGAGATTGGACAACTGTATTTCCGGGTGAATGGTAACGGGCTCTCCTCCCTCTCCTGGCATGGTAATACCGGTTTTTCCGGTAATCCAGATCAGGATTGAACCTAAAAGCAAACCCAGCAGAATTCCGAAAACAGTCGTTAGGAAGGCTTCGGAATAGAAGATCTTGTAGACCTGTTTTTTTTCAGTGCCAATAGCCCGCAGGGTTCCGATCTCCCGGATTCGTTCGAAAACAGACATCATCAGGGCATTGCTGATGACAATCCCCACGATCAGCGACAGAATAATCGATATCACCAACCCGATCCCTTTAAACATGCCGGTTACCTGTTGAAACATTTTGTCGGAATACCAGGGATCTGCCACCCAGGGCTGACCGATCTCCTCAAAATTCCGGTTAACCGAGGCGATAACGGCCTCCAGGTTGTCATCATCATCGATACGAACTACCAGTTCTGTTGCCCCGCTACCCATATCAAGCAGATCATTCTGTACTTGTTTAATGCCAGTAGTTAGAAACATGGCTTCAAAATCGGCTGCTCCCGGTATGGAAACCAGCCCCTTGACATTAATGACAATCGCTGTCTGTTCGGCATAAATCGAGTTCGAGAGAATAACCAATTCATCACCCACTTTGACATCGAGATTTTCAGCCAGTCGTTTTCCCAGGAGTGCACCCATGGGATCATCACTGTTCAGGTTTTCCCCTGCGACGATGATCTCACCATTATCGGGTAATACCTGGTGGAGAACTGATACGTCCGCAGCAGCCCCGAAGAACGGGGTGCTTTTATTCTCCTGTCCTACCAATCCGCCAAATCGAATACGAGGCATAACGCCCACAACATGCGGATTCTTTCTCAGCTCCGCTTCCAAGGAAGCAGGATCAGCAATGAGAATCTTTTCCATGTTGGTGGAGGCATTGTCTTCATAATCCTTATGTCGCAGTTTAAAATGACCATCGGACCCGTTGATGATTCCCCTGGCCCAACTATTATACAAACCGCTGTTAAACCCGTTAACAAAAACAATCATGGTAACCCCAATGAGGATTGCCAACAGGGTTGAGACGGTTCGACGTGAGTTTCTTCTTAGGTTGCCCAGGGCAATTCTGAAAAATGTCATTGGTTCCTTTTTCCTGTAAATGTTCCTTAATTTGTTGCCATCGGTTGAATCATGATGCAGATAGTAATCCGAGCAGGCCTGCCCTCATCCATTTCAAACGGATCATGATAGAGGGAGTATGAACTGCTGTTTGCCGGGACAATTCCGTTGGCAACGATCCACTGAAATATCTCTGAATAGGACCTTCCCATCATCTCTCCGACGTTATTATGAACTGTAAATGTGTAGGTTACATAAATTCCACCGGGAAGATCCTGAACTCCAATTTCTCCATCGAAGTTGGTAATTCTTTCAGGAATCGTGATACAGGCATCATAGCGGCAACTATCCAAACCGCTCAGCTCCGGGTCATCATGCTCGATCCCTAAGGTCAAGGTATCATCATTGATCATGCCACGAGCTCTGGCCCAGGTGATCAATTTATCCCACGCCTCTTCAATGGAAGATTCATCGTAACCTTGCAGTGTTCTTACATAGGCAAGATGCAGTGGCGGCAACGGTTTGATCTCGACATTCGGCAACTCCACCGGTTCAAGTTGATTCAATGTGATTCCATAATCCTTCATCGGAGATGAATTTACTTTTCCATTCTTGCTATTCGTTTTTCCATTTCTGCTTTTTTCCAGGTAGAGCAGACGATATTCCGAAGGGGTGATATCGAAATGAGCTCGAAAGGCTTTGGCAAAATTGGCGGAAGAGGAAAACCCGTAATCCAGGGCAATCTCGGTAATCGACTGCCTGGGGTTTAAACGAACCATGTTGGCAGCCCGTTCCAATCGGGCTCGTCGGACATAAACATTCAGGGATTCTCCGACGATCAAACGGAATATGCGGTGGAAATGATATTCTGAAAAGCAGGCAATGGCAGCCAGTTCCGGGACGGTATGCTGCTTATCGAGGTTATTCATGATAAAGTCAATAACCCGATTAATTCTGGCTATATATTCCCCATGATTTCGTTTCATATTTACAGGACTGATAAGATCCAACAGGTGATGAATTTGTGAAAAATATAAGGTCTTTGGTTAAACCTTTTTCAGCTGAAAAGAACATATTGCTAATCGTTACAGATTCACCAGGAAAAAGTTCCAAAATGGGTTGCGCTTTTAAACGCTCCAAATCGCATTTTTACACATAAAACAGGAATAAAAAACCGGCAATTTAGGTAAATATGGAAAATTGATGGGGCTATTGTAACCGGAGTATTAACCTGAAGTATTTTAATATCGGTTGAAAGCATTCTGGTTGTTGAACCAATCCGATATTGAAACCCGGATAATTCATAAATACAGCTGGTTTTCGTTCAAACACCATTTATCTTACAAATACCGCCAAACATTCCTGGTGAGTCGAATGGCAATACATGTCATAAGCGGTTAGGGACTTGAGACTGAAGTGATATTCTTTGGTGAGTATACTGGCATCCCGGGCAAGCGTTGCCGGATTGCAGCTAATATAAAAGATCTGCGCAGCTTCTGACTGATCCATGGCTTTAATGAGACTTCTGTTCAATCCCTTTCTTGGAGGATCAGTAACAATCGTATCAACCCTTGGAAGTGTAATCGGTTTTTCCAGGTTGGCGCAGATAAATTTTGTATTGTCGAGATTGTTTAAGGTTGAATTGCCCTCGGCTGTTTTGACAGCTTTTTTGTTGATTTCGAATCCCACCAACTTTTTTGCTTTTTGTGCAATGGGAAGAGAAAATGTGCCACAACCGGCATACAGCTCACAGACTTGAGAATCGGGCGTAATCTGTTTCAGAAAGTCATCTATTACCAATTTGGTGACAAAAGGATTTGATTGTGCGAAGCCGTCGCTATGGAGTTGCATTTCGCCAAAACCGTAGTTTTCGACAAGAGATGAGCTAAATCCCGGTAATGGTTCCGGATTGTTGCCATCAGCAACTGTCAGAGCCAGTTGCCCGTTGCTGGAGGATTCGAGAAAATAAAAATCACAATTCATTCGCCCCAGTCTTTTAACAACGTCAATCTGATCCAGAATGCCATGGGACAATATCTTGCAACTTGTAATCTCAACCACTTCATTGCTGTTTTTTGCTGAAAAACCGACAATGCCTCGGGAACATTTGAGCTGTGTTCTATACCTGAAATGAAAAGAGGATGGACAGGGGACAAAGCCCGGTTCCACTAACAGGTGATGGTCGTCCAAAATCTCCCTAAGCATATGAATTTTCAGCTCTACTTGATCTTCCATGGATAGGTGCATTAAGGAGCAACCTCCGCATCTGTCATAATGGGGACAGGGAGCTTCGATCCGCTGCTCGGACGCCTTGATGACCTGGTCCAGTCCGGCGATGATGAATTGTTTTTTTTCCTTGATGGAAGTAACCCTCACAATATCACCGACAGCGGTAGCTGGGACAAATACGGTTTTCCCCTGATAATAGCCTAGTCCATCTCCCGGGGGAACATACTTTTCGATCTCAATTTCAAATTGCATTAAATGCGTTTCCCTTTATCTGTGGATTAAGCAAACTGATGCGAGGTTTTTCAGTTTGGTTCCAATAATGGTAAAATTTCTGTGAACAGCCTTTTTCTGCCCAGGGGCACTGTACAGCGAATGACCTGAATGTCGGTGTTGGCAATATGATTTTCCGTCAGACTGGCTACGCCGGCCCCGGGGCCAAAATCCAATACATATTTTATGGAGTTTTCGGATAACAGGGGCGCAATCTGTTTGCTCCACATGGCTGGTTTTGTAAAATATGCTCTCATGACATCCAGAATTACATCATCGCTCTCTCTCAAATCCTTCCCCATATCATTGGCCCAGGTCGGTAGGATCAGGTCTGATCCCTTAAGACTCAACCCTACTCTTTGGGCATCCAAGGGCGATGTATCAAAGGCATGGTTGAGAAAAGGACAGTGGGCAGCGATGGTTGAAGGAATGAATTTCCATTCGGTTCCTTTTTCCTTTTTTAGCAGGAAATGTCGGAAAGCGATCAGGTTCTGGGGTAATCCGGCGACAATCCAGCGCCCGGGCATCAATTCATATGCCGGATGAACAATTCCGTAATCAGAAAACTGTTTTATCATGCCTTTTAACTCATCCAGATCAAGATTGTTGATACTTGCCATACAACTGGGACTTCCGCTTGCCGTTTCAATCAGGTTGGATTCCAGATTTGCCGAAACCCCGAATTGATGAATAGACTGCTGACAGCGAACGCCCTGCCAGAAAAACATAGCCTGCACCTTCAATGCTATCCGACAAAGCTCATCAATAGTCAGACCCATGGATACCAGGATTGCAGCTACGACTCCCGTTGAAAAGCCAGTGATACTGTGGGTGTGCTTCAGCAATAATTCAGGATCGATGCCCTCTTTTAGCACTGAGATGTAATTGGATATCTGGCATAGAAAGATAAACGGATGGGACAGAGGTGAAGAGGACAAATAGGCAAGATCCGGTGTCGTTTCAGGCTGTTCAATCCACTTATCGGCTTCCAGTCCCTGGGAGAAAAAACCGGTTTGTGAGTCATCATATTCGGCAGCCTGCCGTTTTACTTCGGTAATCGCCTGTTGAATAAAGGATTTCATTCCTGGAGCGGTAGTATAGAGTCGACGTAACTCGTCCATGTACTTAACCCCTTGGCCGGCAAATTGAATGAAGAGTGAAGGATTTGTAGTTTGACTTTTAATCATCTTGTCCGTTTTTAAGTGATTCAAATTTGTCCCGGATGATCGGGGATAATAGATTTGGTTATGTCTCAGGGGATCAAAAAACCGGATTAAACCGCTTTCCGTGGAAAAAAACAGGCCGTTAATTGAAAAATGTGGGTTGTTTTTTAAATCCTGTCAATGGTCTTGCTGACGTTTTCCTGAAATTGAGATCCATTCCCTTGTCTTACCTGTCAGATCTCTTTGATTGATTAAACGCGTTTTACTATCCCAAAATATCTATCATTGCCTTTTCAAAATCCGGGTACTGAAAATCGAATCCCAGTGTTTGCAGCTTTTCAGGAATAGCCCTTTGGCTGTTCAGTACCATTGAGCCCAACTCCCCAATCACCAGATCAACAGCGAATTTTGGAACTGGGAAAAACGACGGGCGTTTCAGTAGCTTCCCGATAATCTTTGCCATCTCTCTGTTACGGATACTGCCAGGAGCACAAAAATTGAATATTCCCTTTTGATCCTTTTTTTCAATCAATAACCAAATGGCAGACATAAGATCCGTCAAATGAATCCAGGGGAACCATTGCCGCCCGTTGCCCAGTGGCCCGCCAACGAAAAAACGAAATGGCGGGATCATCATCTTCATAGCGCCACCACTCTTATCAGCCACCACTCCAAAACGGGTGATGATGACCCTGGCATTTTTCTTTTCTGCTTTATTCGCCTCGATTTCCCAATCCTCACAAACCTTTGCCAAAAAATCCCTACCCACAGGCTCCGACTCATTCAGGATATCCTCTCCCCGATTTCCATAAAAGCCAACCGCGGAAGTGCTGATAAAGGTAATATTCCTGCTGCTCGGGAGAGCATCTATAAGGTTTCTGGTGGTGTAGATGCGACTGTCATAGATGGACTGCTTATAGTCCTTGGACCAGTAGTGGAAAATATTGACTCCCGCCAGATTGATAACCACATCGATATCTTCCAACTCCTTTTGCCAGGGGCCGGGTTTGGTCGTATCCGCAGAGATATAGTGATAGTTTTCGTCGGCAATTTCACTGAATTGGGCTGAACGACTAGTAGCGACAATTTTGTATCCTTTTTCCAGCAGAAATCTTGAAAGATGTCTGCCTACGAATCCACGACCGCCTGATATAAACGCTTTCATATGAATACCTTGTTAAAGAAGATTGATTCGATACTGTGTCTGCGATTGTCAAAGTACAAAGGTTTTGCTGCAAAAAGCTAGCCCTTCAGTTGTTGAATCATTGGATTCCTCGCAACAACTTTAATCAGGTGTTAGAAATGGTGATATCCGGTTCGATGGCAAACTTGTCCAGAATCGCCTCCCACAAAGAGTCCTCTTTGTCGCGGCGTTTCCGGGGTTCACAGAGATATCGTAAAGTCAGTAGTATGGAAGCTGGAGACCGGTTCGCCAGGGACAGGTATACTTTGGGACTAAAATGCTGAAAGTGAATGAGTTCATCCTCTGACTGTTTAACATACTCCCTGGCTTTTTGACTGAAATCTTCAGTTTCACTTATGGCTATATTCTCAATAATCTGTCTTGCCTTTTTCCAGTTACTGTCAACACTTAACCCTATGGATATTTCATCCCAGATATAAGGAAAGCTTCTGGAATAGTTGAAAACGGGTTGTGTCAGCACGCGGCTGTTGGGAACTTTTATTATTCTGCCGGTGCTTTGTTCCGCGTCCACCCAATTGCCAATTTCCAGCATGGTAAAATAGAACAATCCAATGCCGACTACATCACCTTTATGAGTATCCACTTCTATGCGATCGCCGACAGCAAAAATATTGCGCCAGAGAATAAATAGAACGCCAGCCAGGTTTAGCAACACCTCTTTGAGCGTAATGGTCAAAGCTGCTGCAATTATACCAAAAAAAGTCAGTATCGGCTGCAAGTTTTCCAGCCATAACCATATTATCAGAATGGCAGCGATTAGTATAATAGCGAACAGTGTTCCTTTGCGCCAAGAATACTTGATGTTTTGATTATGGGTATAATGATCAACGATTTTCAGGATTAAAAACCGTATAAACCATAAAACCAGCACAATTATCAATGAACTGGCGGCTTTATTGACGGACGCCGCTTCGGAAAACGAAAAAACTTCAATCAATTCATTCAATGATATCATGGAACAAACCGGGCGTTTCAGAGTTGGGATCGATTCATTGTGGTTAATGGATTAATCGTATCTCTTTTATGAACAATCCGACAACGGCAATGATGCTTCATTAATAATTCTAAGAGATGTTTGCATAGCAATGGATTGTTTAAAAACGGGATTTTTGAGTTTAAAATGAAGGGAAGTATATCCTCCTTATTGACCAACAACTTTGGACGATTGATAATGGAACCTCGTTAGGATTAAATAACTCATTATAAAGGGCTGACATGGAATACAAATTCTACCGGGTTGAGAAAAAACCGCCCATTGCCTGGGTGTATCTGAATCGCCCGGATAAAAAAAACGCAATGCACCCACCGGCTTGGACTGAGCCGTTTGAGATTTTTGAGGATATAAAAAGGGATAAGGATATTCGGGTCGTTATTATTGCTTCAACTAGTGACAACTTTTGTGCGGGTATCGATTTGATGGGAATGATGCCCGAAATTCCGGAAATCATGGATGGAGAGCAGAAAGGGGGAATCAAAAGGGCATTGCTTGAAAAGATATATAAACTTCAAGAGGGGTTAACGGCAATCGAAACATGTGGAAAACCGGTAATTGCTGCTGTAAACGGGTTCTGTATTGGAGCTGGCCTGGATATGATAACCGCCTGTGATATTCGACTTTGCAGTCAGGACGCTACCTTCTCTTTAAAGGAAGCGGCAGTGGCCATTGTTGCGGATGTAGGCGTTCTGCAACGTCTACCGCATATTGTTGGACAAGGCGTTACCAGGGAATTGGCATATACGGCAAAAAACATAGATGCGAAACGGGCGAAAGAGGTTTTACTCATCAATGAGATCTATCCCGATCGTGACAGTCTCCTGAAAGCTGCGGAAGAGATGGCGATCCAGATTGCGGAAAATTCTCCGCTGGCGGTTCAGGCTGCTAAAGATGTTCTCAACTACGGAATAGGTAAATCTGTGGCTGACGGACTGAAATATGTTGCCACGATGAGCACCAATATCGTTCCTTCAAATGATCTTTTTGAAGCGATTACTGCATTTGCGGAAAAAAGAAAGCCAAATTTCACTGGGACTTAAAGCCTTGTTTGATCAAGGACTTTGGGGAAACTGGTTGACAGTTTCCCTATTTCAGCAAAAAATGAACGCTTAATGATTAATAACGTGAAATCTCTGTCACAAAAGTGCTCTTGGCTCTCAGCATCACGTTGCTAACTGATCTTCTTCTTTTAAATGATTGAAACATTTGGATTTTCCTTCCTCACCATCCTTGTTCTCTCCCTCCTGTTAAGAAAACCGCTTTATAAGCTTTGGGATGAAAGAGCCTGTCAATCATACAGCGTTGACTATACAAAAAAACTAACAGTTCCGACGGATTTAAAGGAAGTTAAGCTGCTCATTTTGGGAGATACAGGTTCAGGAACCGTAAACCAGAAACAGGTATCACAATCCTCTTTGAGTACCTGTGAAGAGAAAGGATGTCACCTGGTAATCCTAACGGGTGATAACTTCATCCAATCAGGAGTTGCCTGTATCGAAGATGAACAGTGGGTCTCAAAATTTGAGTCGATGTATGACCACAACCTCCCTTTTTTTGTGATCCTGGGAAACCACGATTTAAAGGGAAATTGGAGAGCTCAGCTGGATTATTCCAAAATTAGCGAACGATGGAATATGCCGTCCACCAATTACGATTTTGAAGCGGGTCCTGTAACGTTTCAGGCTATCAACACCACTTGTTCAATAAAATCCCTCTGGCGGCTGTTTCGAAAAAGTAATAAACCCTGGAGAGTAGCATTGGGACACCATCCGGCAATCTCAAGCGGCAGGCATGGAGGTATGACCTGGCTGGAACGCTTTCTTGTTTCCAAATCCGGGATCAATTTTTTTGTCTCCGGTCACAATCACGTGCTGGAGCATTTGGAATATGGGGGGTTTGACCAGATTGTATCCGGAGGCGGCGGGTCACCGATCGAGAACTCCACAAAACCCAGACTACCTAACAACAGGTTTTTTAAAGAGGATTTCGGTTATATCTGGGGCTGTATGACAGAAAACCGGGCGAGCTTTTCTTATTTTGATATACGTGGTAAAGAGATATATAGATTTGAAAAGAGTAAAAAATAAGCCTGGAATTTAATTAAAAGTAAAAGCTATTGTAATGAAAATACTACTAAAGATCGGAAAAGAAGTATTCAAACACAAGATTCAGGCTACGTTAAGTATTGTGTTTATGCTGCTATACTCATTATTCACTGTTATACCAGCTCATTACACCAAACATGTAATGGATTACCTGATTAATTCCCTTAAGCTGGACAAAACAATTGAACTGGAACGGTTTCTGTTGGTTGGTGCAGCCATCGTTATAATATTGAGTTTAAAGGGAGTTTCATTTTTTCTGCAGAATTTCCTGATGGGATCACTCGCCCAAAAAACCATCAGGGAATTGCGAGACAAGCTCTATCGGCGGACAGTTCGAATGCCGATTGCTTTCTTCAACAAACAGTCATCCGGTGAGATGATGTCCCGATTCACGGTTGATTTTGTAACCTTGAATGAAGCCATCGTTATCGGGCTGGTTGGTCCACTGCGAGATATGCCGACCATTGTTTTTCTCTTTGTCATTATGTTCGATAAGAGTTGGCAATTGTGTCTGATGAGTCTGGTTCTGCTGCCGATTGCCTCCAAGTTGATTGCATTTTCCGGCAAACAGAGTAACGAAGCTACCAGCAAGCGTTTAAACCAGTTCGGCGAACTCTCAACCCTTCTCTCCGAGACCATCACAGGAATCAGGGTCGTGAAAGCTTTCATCATGGAGAAATATGAAAGCGACCGCTTCAAAAATGAGAATCAACGACTTTACAAACATTTTTTAACTTCCATATTCATCGCTTCTTATTCCTACCCCCTGCTTGAAATTGTCGGAGGCGTGTTCTTTGTTTTTATCCTGACGTTTGGTGGCTATTTAATAACCAATGGTGTTATAACGGTTGGAGATTTTTTCTCGTTCACGGTCTCATTTATGATGCTCAATGTACCGATCAAGCAGATGAATGGAATCTCCATTAAAATTCAGGAGGGGATAGCCGCAGGTACCCGAATATTCAGTGTTTTGGAAAGTGATTGGAAGATTGAAGAGGTTGAGAACCCAATAACTCTTGGGCCGATTAAGGAAGAGATCAGGATTGATATTAAAGAGTTCTCCTATGAAGAAGCGACTGTACTTGAAGATATCCATCTAACTCTAAAAGCAGGCACCATCACGGCCTTGGTGGGGAGCAGCGGCAGCGGCAAAACTACCCTGGCTAATCTGATTCCCAGATTTTACGATATTCCACCTGAGAAGGGTTCCATAAAAATCGATGGGGTCGACCTGCGGGAAGCGTCCTTATTTTCCCTACGCAGCCAGATTGCCACTGTAACCCAGGAGATCGTTCTTTTTGATGATACCATTCGCAATAATATCTCCTACGGAGATCTGAATTGCTCCGAAGACTCTTTGATTGAAGCCGCCAGAGCCGGATATGCACATGACTTTATCATGCAGCTTCCCAATAAATACGATCAGCAGATCGGTGAAAAGGGTGTCATGCTTTCCGGAGGACAAAGGCAGCGAATTGCTATTTCCAGGGCTTTGATAAAGAATGCACCCATTCTGATTCTTGATGAAGCAACCAGTGCTCTGGATACAGAATCGGAACAAGAGGTCCAGGCTGCCATTGAAAATCTGATGATGAACCGAACAACCCTCGTAATCGCCCACCGACTGTCAACCATTCAACATGCCGATATCATCCATGTTATGAAAAACGGTCGTATTATAGAATCGGGTAATCATGAAGAGCTGCTGGAAAGAGACAGTGAATACAAACGGTTATATGAACTCCAGTTCAAAAACTCACATTAGGAAAAAATCGCAATCCTACTACTACTTACAGAGCTGCCCCTTATAAGTAAATACTTCCAAAAGCAAGGATTCTGGCAAGCGATTACATCCCCCGCCAGAAGTTACTGGAATCTCTACTCCAGCAAGACCCGCCTCTGTTCAATTGATAAAAATGGCCACTTCGTAAACTGGACAGAAAATCATTGTATTCATTGAAACAGATCTATAAAATGCTCCTTGTAACACCAAAAGAAATATTTTCCTTTTATTGATTTTTATTACATAGATATGCACTCTGTTAAATAAGGAGGCTTAAATGGCAATGGATCTCAATACGGTATCGGATGAGATGTTTAAGATGGTCGCGAACGATCAAGGAGCAAAGAAATACAAGCCTGGTGATCTGTTTGATGCGATGTTAAAAAAGTACAAAAGCGAAGGACTTTCAAAAAAAGACTGCAAATCCGCCATCCGAAAGTTAATCGATGAAGAGAAGCTGGTTTATACCTATTATGGCGGAACGTTCGTTGAAGTGCCGCACATTGAAGGTTCGGCAATGGCTGCTGAAGCGGCAAAAAAGTAATGTCCCACTCGGCGCTTTAATGAAGGACCCCAGCCCTTTTGGGGTCCTTGTGAATGATATTTGTAAGTTTCTTATCCAGTCTATCTGTGCCAGGAACACTTCTAAAGTCTCCCTGTCAGACTCAGGAGTCTGACAGGGAGACTTTAAAAACTGCTTCGAAGATAATCTTTTTTAACATCTTTGAGACCCCTCCATTGCGTTCATAAAACACGATAGGAATCTCTTTTATACGACACCCCTTTTTCCATGCCCTGAAATACAGTTGCGTCTCCCGATCTTTTTTATTTTATATTGAAGGTTTATCATAATAGCAGGATGCATTTTTCAGGATTCAGATAGACATATACCTCTTGCCCCTCTTCGAAGGGTTGAAGATGGGATGCCTGTGCCCTGATCTTGTCACCATTCAGGTCGATGAAGAAAAACAGCAGGTTCCCCAGGTACGCGCGGTTTAAGATAGTCCCTTTGTAACAATGGTCTTTCCCTTCGGGTCTATCAGCAAAAACCTCAACATCCTCCGGTCGAAGGGAAGCGAAGACATCATCTCCTTTTAAAACCGATACCTCCGTATTCAACTGACACAGCAGTTTGTCACTGAAACTGGTGCGTACATATGCCTGAGACTTTTCCCTCATGATATCCACAATCCGACCCGGGATAAAATTCATGGTGCCGATAAAATCAGCAACAAACTTGCTGGCGGGCTTTTGATAGATTTCCGTGGGGGTTCCGATTTGCTCTATTTTACCGGCGTACATGACAGCAACGCGGTCCGAGATAACCATGGCCTCTGCCTGATCATGAGTCACATAGACAGAAGTGATGCCCATTCGTCTGACAAGACTCTTGATTTCAAATCTCAACTCCTCTCTAAGTTTTGCATCCAGGTTGCTCAAGGGCTCATCCAACAAAAGAACCTTGGGATTTCTTACCAGGGCTCTTGCAAGCGCCACCCGTTGCTGCTGTCCACCGCTCAGCTGACCGGGGTAGCGGTTTTCCAATCCGCCCAATCCCACCAGTTCCAAGACATCCTCAACGGCCTTGCGAATCTCACGTTTGGGGGTTTTCTGCAGTTTCAGTCCATAGGCAATATTGGTATACACTCTCATGTGTGGCCACACGGCATAGTTCTGGAAAACCATTCCGATCCCTCGTTTAGAAGGATGTACAAACCCTTCAGCTACCATCGACTTGCCATCGATAATGATATCCCCTCCTTCCGGTCTTTCCAGCCCAGCTATGCACCTCAGGGTGGTCGTTTTACCGCACCCGCTTGGGCCAAGAAGTGTTATCAGTTCCCCTTCTGTTACTTCCAGGTTGATGTGACTGATCGCTTCCACCTTATCAAAGGACTTAAACAAATTTTTAATATCTATAAAAGCCATGAAGCCTGTCTCCTATTGTGATCTGATCTTATTTGTCCAACCCTTTCCCTGAATTTGCCGGACCAGGTAAAAGGTTTCACGATGTTAAACTACAGTCTCTTATCCGTTGTATCTCCTCTCTAGAGTTGATCTCCTGGCGATTGCTTCGTTTTTATACCGCAGCCATTCCCCCTTAAACAAGTGCCAAGTATATAAGTGGAACAAGGATTATGGCAGGAACCCTTACATCCCCGCTTGTATTGGTTTTAAGACGGCCATATGAGGCCGCCCTACCATTGATTTGCAAAAAAAACCCTCCAGGTAAACGCTAAAGAGTCAACAATCCCTCCAACAGCTATTTCACATTGGAACCCCAGGCTGCTTTGAGTACTCCTCCACTTAATCTTGAGATAATTAACAACAGAATGAACGTGATAACAATCATCAAAAATGCCATGGCGGCTGCAATTCCGAATTCCATACCACGATGCCAGTTCAAATAGATGCCGATAGGCATGGTCTCCCATCCCCCTCTGTAAAGAAAAATCGCCGTGGAAATCTCTTGAAATGCCATGATAAAAAACATAACAACACCGACCAGCACCCCTTTCAGAAGCAAGGGAAGGGAAATACTGAAAAAGGTTCTGATTTTTCCCGCCCCGGAAACCTCTGAAGCCTCCTCTAGCGAAATATCAAGCTGCAGATAGGATGAATGAGCCATTCTAAGGAAATAGGGCAACCGCCTGGCAAACAATGCCAATGGCATGATAATCCAATGAGTCGCCAGGGGAATGGTATCCCAGAATGCCAGAAGATAGCTGACCCCAACCGCCATTCCAGGAAATGCCAGCATCAGGGTTATGATGAAGTCCAGTGCATCCTTTCCTGGTACCTTTGTACGGACAATAAGATAGGCTGCAGGTAATCCGAATACAACTCCAAAAGCCAATGCAATACTGCTGAAAAGGAATGAGTTTTTAACCAGCAACGGCGTTTCCAGCAGAATCACCCTGAAGTTTTCCAGGGTCCAGTAGGTTGGGAACGGCTCAAAAACCCACCGCCTGGAAAAAGCGGATAATCCCAACACAATCGGAATCAGGAGAACAAGGATAGCAATAAATATCATATAGATATAAGAGGCTGCCTTGACAATACCACCGGGTTCGATAACCCTTCCTTCCGAAGTTGTCCCTTTGGAAAGCCCGGTATATTTTCGTTTTTCGACCCACCATCTGGCAAATAGAAACAGTCCGATGCAAACAACGGAGGAAACAACGACTGCCACGATTCCCATGTATTTACGTTGAACATCCGTAAAGTGATAGGCAATGTTTATATAGGCGACCGAAGGCAGAAAATCGGATTGCCCAAGAATCAGGGGCGTCAGCCAGTCTGTAAAAGGCCAGAGAAAAACGATTACAGCACCAGCCAGGTAGGTCGGAGCGCACAGAGGCAAGGTGACGGTGATGAACCTCCAGAAGCCACTGGCGCCTTCGACCTCGGCTGCTTCTTCAAAGGAGGGATCGATATTGGTGAATCCGGCTGATAAACTCAACACTATAAAGGGAAGCATGTGCAGGGCCTGAATGAATACCAGTCCGTGTATCCCATAAATAAAGTTGAAAGGTTTTTCTATCAACCCGGAATTCATCAACAAAAGATTCAGGGTTCCGTACTTTCCGAAAAAAATTATAAAAGCGAAAACACCGGCAAAAGCGGGTAAAACAATGGGCAAAAGAGTCAAGGCAGTCAAAACCGTCTTGCCACGTTGTTTGTATCGCGCCAGAATATATGCCAGGGGGATTCCAAAAATGGTAGTGGTGACGAGTACCAGTGCGCTCAACAATAAGGTGTTTCCAAATGTCTTGAGATAATAGGCATCCCGGAAAAACTCTCGGTAATTCACGATGCCATAGGTATCGGTTCCGAAAACCTTAAAACTTTCCAGTACCAAAATCGATAACGGGTATATTACCAGGAGCCCGATGACAGCCCAAAGCAATCCCGCCAGAAATAAATTGCCGCGAGTCATATCCAATCCCTTCGGTTTCAAAGCCTCCCGAATCAAATAGTTGACGATTACCTGTTTGATTCAGGAGGTCGGTTCGACTTCAATTTATCCTAATCTACCAGCATAGCGCGGGCTTTGGCTGCTGCCAGTCGTGAAGCGGCATAATCACCCTTATATCCAAACAGATTTCGGGCTTCCTTAATCTTGGCTTCGGCTTTGGAAACATTGACATTTTGATCTTTCGCAACCCGGATCTCCTCCTCAACTTCTTCAATAAGCGCCAGACTGCTCTTTAATTTATCCCACTTCCTATAAATTTCGTATTCATAAAAGCGGTTGACGTCATCCCACCGTTTGGTGGCCAGATCAAGATCATATTCGATAAAATCTACCTTCAAATCCCAGAAGTTTTCAACATCCAACGCTTTTTTTGCATGGCTGGCCATGACAACGCCCTCTTTTTCCCAGTCTGAGAACTTTATATCCGTTCTGGCAGCAAAATAGCCTCCCTCCAGAACAAATTTTTGTCCTTCCATACTGAACAACCAATCCAGAAAGATTTTACCTACCTTTTCATTAGGAGCATTTTTCAGCAAAGCAACGGCTTCCGGAACCAGGATGGTCTTATCAGGTAACAGATCACTGACAGGGTAGCCATCCCGACGAGCCACCATTGCGTTCATTTGGGGCTGCGCCATGCCTATGGGTACCTCTCCTCGGCTCGTAATATGGGTCGTGTCGGTACTTCCGGTGGAAAATCGATCCAATTGAGCAGCCAGTAATCTCAAATACTTCCAACCTTCCTGCTCGCCCCTGCTCTGCAGGAGAATCTCGATCGCTTCATGCATGGTTCCCGATGCATAAGGCAGTGTATGAACGATGCTTCCTCGGTATATGGGATCCAGTAAATCATCCCAAGTCTTTGGAGGGGGAAGTCTCAGACTCTTCAGTACTTTCTGGTTGTAAAGATTGGTTACAATCCAGGGGGCAAAGCAGGTCCACAGGTAACCCGAATCCTTGACCTTCATTCCGTGCCAATCGGCGGGCACCTTATCCCAATCTTTTGGTTTGTATGATACTATCAAACCTTCCTGTTTCAATACTTCATGAGCTGGGGCACCGGCACCCAGGAAAATATCGGCATCGGGTTTGTTTCCCCAGGCTCTTACCTTGTCCAGACAGACAGGCCAGCCACCGGGGCGTATGAATGTGATTTCAACATCTTTGCCATAGGTTTTTTTATAATACTCGGTAAACCCTTTGGTCAGGCTTTGGGAAAGCTCAGTGTAAACGGGGCCCACCCAGCCAAGCTTATCAGCCGCTGAAACCTCTTTTAATGAGAAGGGAAGAATTAACAAAAGGAAAGTAACTAAGGAAATGATTGGTGTTGCCGCTAATCTTTTCTTCATTGTGACCTCCATGAAATTTTACAGATGATCATATTCGAAAAAACAACTTTTATTCAACAACTTACCAACTAAAATTGACAACCATTAAAATTGTCCTGGTAAAATCATAGGGATATGTCTTTCCAAGGTCAAGATATTCTTTTCTTTTTTGTTAACCAAGTATCACCAGCGAAGGGGTCAAATCTTGTTTTGTGGCAACCTTTCTGTTATAGGTGAGAAAAATTAATTTTTACTGCAATATAAAAAGGAGATTAAATGGCTCGACCTTTACGTATTGAATATAAAGATGCCCATTATCATGTGATGAATCGAGGTCACCGAGGACTCCACATTTTTGAGGATGCTTCTGACTATCGAGATTTTCAAAAACTGCTCAAAGAACTGGTGGATGTTTACCACGTTTGCATTATTGCATATTGCTTGATGCCAAATCACTATCATCTGTTCGTTAAAACTCCGCTAGGGAAACTGTCCAGACCGATGAGGCACCTCAACGGAGTTTACACTCAGAAATTTAATCGAAAACATGGTCTTGATGGACCTCTGTTCAGGGGGCGTTTCAAGTCCATAATCGTCGATCGGGATACATATTATTTGGAGCTGATTCGCTACATACATCGAAATCCCGTTCGAGCTGGTCTAGAATCTATACCTGGTAAATACCCATGGAGCAGTCATAGTGCATATCTATCTCAGAAACCGGAAGATGCCTGGGTTGAGCGCGAGGAAGCTTTATCCAGATTTGGTCGGAATCATACCCAGCAAATTAAAGAATATTTACAGTTTGTTGCATTAGACGATTCGGAAGGGGTCTTAAGGGAGCTCAATCGTACAAGGTGGCATCAAACCATGGGTAGTCAAGAGTTTCGAAATGAATTCAAAAGGAGGTTTCTTCAGGATAAACCTATACCGGAGAAACCTCAGAGTCGTGAGTTAATGAGAGAAGTAATAGAGATTCAAGAAATTGTTGCCAGCAAGTTAAAGGTAACTGTTGAATCTTTAAAGAATGGCAATAGAGGAAAAACAAATGAGGAGCGAACAATTGCAGTTTATTTATCCAGCAAATACTCCGGTAAAACCCATTATGAAGTAGCAAAGGAATTTAACTCCTCTCGATCGACCATGGTCGGGAGTGCAATTCAACGGGTGAGAAAACAGTTGGACAGGTGCCCGGAATTCAGAGAAAAGGTTCTTCAATTGGAAGATGTGCTGAGTACCTTCAAGAATAAGCCATAAAATGAGACTTGACCCCTTTACCCCCTTTACAGGGCGAGGCGATACATTGTCATTTTACGCCAGAGGGTGCTGCGCGACATACCTAATTCAGATGCTGCGTCGATTCGGTTTCCCTTGTGTTGTATGAGAGCTTTTTCGATGGTTTGTTTCTCTTCCAACTGCCAGGGTTTTAACTGGGTATCTGCTGATGGGTTTGTGGCAGCGGTTTTCCAGCTTGATTCATTCTGGTGTTTAAGTCCGGCTACAATCTGAACCGGGAGATTTTCTGATGTGATCACCGTTCCGCTTTTCATGGCCAGGGCGTGTTCAATGGAGTTTTCCAGTTCCCGGACGTTGCCACCCCAGGCTGCATTCAGCAACAGTTGTTGCGCTTCATGATCCAGTGATATTGGTCCGGTTTTCGGTTTTTTATTATGTTTTTCGATAAAATGGTGGGCTAGTGGAAGAATATCCTCCTTTCGCTCCCGTAAAGGAGGAATATAAAGCTGGATGACTGCAATGCGATAATAAAGATCCGATCGAAACCGGTTGCGATCCACCTGCTCTACCAGGTTTCGGTGAGTCGCTGCAATCACGCGTACATCAACCGGATGGGATTGTGTGCCTCCCACCGGGCGCACCTCCTTTTCCTGCAAAGCTCTCAAAACCTTAACCTGTAATGAGATATCCAAATCCCCCACTTCATCCAGAAAAAGAGTGCCCCCCTTTGCTTCCCGAAACAGACCGGTGTGATGGGAAACTGCTCCGGTAAAAGCCCCCTTGACATGACCGAAAAGTTCCGTTTCAAGCAGTGACATGGGTAACGCCCCGCAGTTTATCGTCACAAAGGGCATATTGCGGCGATTGCTCTGTCTATGAATGGCGCGGGCGACAAGTTCCTTGCCCACACCGGTTTCTCCAAGAACCAAAACGGTGGAATCCACTTCCGCGCAACGGATAATCAGTTCGAACACCTTCTGCATAGCCGGGCTGATTCCGATGATTTCAGATTTCAGGGTGCTACGCCTTACCAATCGTTTCATGCGAACAAGTTCCTGCTCTTTTTCCTCCAGTTTCTTACGATCGGTAACATCTTTTAAGATTTCAGCAAAAGCAATTACTCGTCCTTGGTGATCGCAGACTTTTTCAACATGACCGGAAAACTGACGTAACCTGCCATCAATCTTCAGACTCACATCCACCGTATTGTCCAGTGAGGCGGGTAATTCCATGATTCCTCGGGCCTTTCGGATTTTTTCACCCTTGGGATTGTTTAACAGTAGTATTCCCTGGTCGTCATAGACGGTTACACAATCCCCGATACCGAACAGGATGGTTTCCAACATCTGTTTTTCCCGTTCCAAGGCACACCGGCTGATTGCCAGGTCTTGATTGGCGATGTTTAACGCCTGCTGACTTTCCTGCAGGGCTGCATTGGATTGTTGCAGCTCTGCCTGTATTTTCTTTTGTTCCCGAATGTCGGAAAACATTACATATTGGGACACAGGGTTTCCCTCGGCATCAAAATTGGTGGAGATGTGGAATAGCGCCGGTATTTTAACCCCGACCTGGGCATTGGGAAGAAAAAACTCATATTGATAAAAGCGATTTTTCTGCTGTCCCTCCAGATCGATTCTAAAAAGTTTTTCAAAATCCTCCTTCTCATAAAACTCACTGGCATGGTGTCCTACAATCTGTTCTCGGGCAGCCCCGACCATGTTGAGAAAGGTCTCGTTGACCTCCAATATCCAGAAGTCCATATCCATGAAGGAAAAACCTATATTCAGCGAATCCAGAAGTTGGAGATAGGTTTGATTGAGATGAATCGAATCATCGGGAAATTTGGTTTCTCGTGTCATGGGCCCTTTTGATAATGAAACAATGTTGCAACATATTTGCAATCTTCTCAATCCTATCCAGTGGTTTTGGGGTTGTCAAACATCTTTTATTATGAAACATAATCAGCGGATTAAGTGGAATATGCATCGAAATGCGATCTGGTACGGTTGCTGCAAAATACCCATCAACAGACTGATTGATTCACAGTAGGTTACAAAAGAGGAACGCCTTGGGCGCAAACGGTTAATCTCTAACTGAAGGAAAACATGGCAAAAATAATTGTATTGGGCGGCTGTGGAGCCGTTGGTAGTAATGCGGTAAAAACGCTGGTGAATACGGATACTTTCTCCGAGGTTGTAATCGGGGATTATAATATTAAAAAAGCAAAACAGATGGCCGGCGAACTTGGTACGAAGGCGTCTGCTCGCAGGTTTGATGCCCTAGACGCTCAAAGCTGCAGGGATGTTATTGGCGATTGTGACCTGGTTTTAAACTGTGTCGGTCCTTTTTATAGCACGGTGAAAACAATCCTAACCGCAGCCATTGAAGCCGGGATTAACTATGTGGATATCTGTGATGACCCTGATGTTACCCTGGAGATTCTGGAGATGGACGAGGCTGCAAAGAAGGCCGGAATCACCGCTCTGATCGGGATGGGGGCTTCCCCCGGAATAACCAACCTGTTAGCCAAGCTGGCAGCGGATGATTTTCTGGATGAAACCGACACCATTAACATTTTTCATACCCACGGCGGAGAGCCTTTTGAAGGAGAAGGGGTGATCGGACACCGATTTCATTGCATGAGCATTGATATCCCCATGTTCCTGGATGGTGAGTTAAAAACCGTGAAATATTTTGAAGAGGATGGAATCGCCTTGAGGCAGACCTTTGATTTTCCATTGATCGGTAAAGATATCCCCTTGTATCCTTACCCCCATCCGGAGCAATTGACCCTACCTCGTTACATCAAGGTAAAAAATGTCACCAACAAGGGATCGGTATTACCCATTGAGTATTATCAACTTACTTCAGAGGTTTGCCGGTTGGGGCTGACCTCCAAGGACCCCATCGAAGTGAAGGGGCAGAAAGTGGTTCCCTATGACTTTGCGCTGTCCTTTATTATAAATGAAAGAGAAAGAATTTTAAAAGAAACCGGGTTTGGAGCACAATGCGGAGCCATGAGTATTGTTGTTAAAGGGGAAAAAAATGGTAAAGCTTTGGAATATCGCATTCATACCTATTCCTCCAGCCAGGCCCTGGGTGAAGGAACTGGCATCCCTGCGGCGGTCGGTGCTATCATGATGCAGCAGGGCAAAGTTGTAGGGAAAGGAGTCATCCCGCCCGAAGGTTGCATCAAACCCCTAGAGTTCATTGAAGTTTACCGTCCTCTGGCAGAAATTGCAGATTCGGATATTGGTAAAACCGGTGAAAGTTCACTCCTGATTGAGCAGGTCGATGCTGAAGGAAACGTTACGACCCTTGATTTTTAAATGCCAGAGTCAACCATTGACTATCGAGAGGTTGAGTCATGAATGAGAAATATATCCTTGCCTTTGACCATGGAACCTCCGGTATGAAAACCGCCATCATCAACACCCGGGGGCAGGTAGTTGATCTTGAGTTTAAGGATACGCCGATCCATTTCTCTCCCAATGGCGGAGCTGAGCAGGACCCCCAGCTTTGGTGGGAGGCGCTGTTATTAACAGCCAAGATTCTGGTGCAGCGCAAGGCGGTGCCTCCGGAACAGATTGCGGCGATTGGCATCTCCAGCACATTTTCAAGCACAGTGGTGGTGGATAAAAACGGACAACACCTGATGAACTCCCTGACCTGGATGGATTCCAGGGGTGCGCCTTATATCAGAGACCGTTTCGGTGGGTTTCCACAGGTCAGTGGACTGAATCTGTTCAAAGCCTTAAAGTGGATCACAAAAACAGCAGGAGCTCCCTCTCCTTCAGGCAAGGATGACATCGCCCACGTATTATTAACCAAACATGAGTTTCCCGATGTCTACCAAAAAACTTTCATGTTCCTGCCCAGCAAGGATTACTTGAACCTACGGTTAACCGGCCAATTTGCTGCGTCTTATGATTCCATGCATCTCTTCTGGCTGACAAACATCCAGGACATCAACAACATGTATTACGATGAGGATCTGCTGAAGATGGCAGGTATTGATCGGGACAAACTTCCTCCCATGAAGCAGTCGATGGATATTCTCGGGACTGTTTCAGCTGCGGTGGCGGATGAGATCGGTATCAGCAGGGATGTCAAGGTGGTGGTGGGATCACCGGATCATCAGAGCGCCTGTATCGGTTCGGGTGCTGTGAGGGATTTTGAGGGGCATCTCTATATTGGTACCTCCTCCTGGATTGAGTGTATGGTGCCGTTTAAGAAAACGGACATGTTTCACTCCATTGCCTCGTTCCCGACTGCCATTCCCGGACGATACCAGTGTGTAAACGAGCAGGATCTGGCCGGTGGCTGTTTACCGTTTTTGATGGATAATGTTCTGTTTTATAAAAACGAACATATTCCCACAATAGCTCCCCAGGAAGCCTATGAAGCGTTAAACCGGACGGCTCGTCAGGTGCCTCCCGGAAGTGACAAGCTTATTTTCACACCCTGGTTAAATGGTGAGAGGACTCCGGTTGACAACGCTTCGCTCAGGGGAGGATTTTTTAACATGTCCAAAACCACCACCCGTGACCATATGATTCGTGCCGTTATGGAGGGAGTGGCGTACAATACCCGCTGGATGCTCCATTACACCGAGAAGTTTATCAAACGAAAAATGTCGCCGATCAGCATTATCGGCGGTGGAGCCAAATCCGATTTGTGGTGTCAGATCTTCGCGGATGTGCTTCAGCGCGATATTCGGCAAGTCAGCGGTCCGGTTCATGCAAATGCTCGGGGAGCCGCTTTCATCGCACTGGCAGGACTTGGAGAGATCAGTTTTGATGATATCCCGAATCTGGTTCAGTATGACAACACCTTCACTCCAAATCCTGAAAATATCTCTGTCTACAACGAATTGTACAAAGCATTTCTTCGTATTTACAAGGCCAACAAAGCCATCTATCAAGATTTGAACTGACAGGAAAATCCGAATTGCTAACCCTTAACAAGGAGGGATTCATGAATAAACAAGAGATGAAACGAGCCGTTATTTATCCCGTCTCCACAGTTTTTTTTATCATGGTGCTATCCATTTATATGTACAGCTTTTCCAAAACTTTAAATAACGACAACCTGCACCAAGCCTTGGCTTTTTTCTTTGGTACCACCTACTTCCTGGCAGTGGCACTGGGTACCCCGGTGATTTATAGTTTTGCCTGCCTGGGAGGGGCATCTCTGAAGTTGAGAATCCTTGCCATATCGATCACTCCCTTTGCCTGGGCTACCAAGGAATGCATTAAGATTTTCGAATCCCATTCCCTGCTGGAGTGCCTCTACTGGTATCTGAATCCGCTGAACATCTGGTTGATAATGCTGATGGCGCTTGAGGCTGGACTGGCTGACTTATACTGTCGTCGGTTGAAGAAGAACAGGGGAGAAAACATCCGGGTGGCAAATCTTTCTTCACTGTTGACCGTCTTTATCAGTCTCTCCCTGTTTATTGCCGCCTATTCGTGGGGAAAGGGCGAAAACATCTATGTCATTTTTCTGAAAGGATACCGTTTCCTGTTCGGATCCGGTTTATAATCAAAAGATCTTTGTTAACACCAAAATCCAAACAAGGAGAGCAAGGCATGACCACCAAAACCAATCGATTATTGCTGGATTCACTTTCAAGAAGAGATGCCCTGAAAATGATGGGCGCGCTTTCGGTAGCAGGGCTGGGTGAATTGGCTTTTCCGGAAGTGGCCACAGCTTTGGGAGGGAAATCGAAGCAAAGACCTAATATCATCTTTATTCTCGGAGATAATCATAACGCGAATTTAATAGGGTGTGCAGGGCATCCCTTTATCAAGACCCCCGGGATGGATCGGTTGGCCCGGGAAGGGGTCATTTTTGAAAAAACATTTAACACCACCTCTCTCTGCAGCCCCTCACGGGCAAGTATTCTTACCGGAGCTTATGCCCATAGGCACGGTGTCAGAAATAACCACACACCCTGGACCGGTCAGATGACCACTTTTCTGGAGCATTTATCCAACAACGGCTATGATACTGCATTCATCGGCAAATGGCATATGCCGGGGAAGGGATTGCCTGATATGCCGTTTCTTGATCTGTTTGTCTCCTATACCTACCGCGAAGGGCAGGGCTCCTATTTTAATTGTCCCATGATCGTCAACGGCGAAGAGATGCCGTCTCGCAGGGAATATATAACTGAAGAGGTGACCGATTGGGCGATTGAATTCATGGAAACCAAAAGAACCGAAAGGAACGGTAAGGATAGTCCTTTCTGTATCTATCTTTCCCATAGGCCAGGACACCCTCCCTGCGAGGCTCCGAAAGATTTGCGGGGGATGTACGACAATGTCAAACTGGATCTGCCTAAAGAGATTGATTCCTGGTGGTTTGGCAAGATGAACCAGAATGTTTTCCAGGGGATCATGATGGGATCATATGAAGACCAGTACCGGAAATACTGTGAGGTAATCACGGCCATGGACAGGGATATCGAACACCTGCTTGACAAGGTGGACGAATCCGGTCTGGGTGACAACACGATTGTTGTCTACCTGGGTGATAACGGAATGCAGTGGGGGACTCATGGTCGCCATGGCATTCGTGAACCCTATGAGGAATCGGCCCGATTGCCGTTTATAGTCCGCGCCCCCGGTTTAATTCAAGATCCGGGTTCCCGAAGGGAGCAGATGGCACTGAATATCGACATGGCCCCCACCCTGCTTGATCTGGCGGGGATTCCGGTGCCGACTGAAATGGATGGGAAAAGCCTGCTGCCGATTCTCAAGGATATTGGCGTGGAGGGAAGAAAAGCGTTTCTGATGGAATTCTGGAAGTATTATCCGGAGAATACACCTTCATATATGGGCGTTAGGACCGAAACTCACAAATATATTGAATTTGAAAAAGGCAGGGAGCCGTGGCTTTTTGACCTGATCAACGACCCCAGGGAGTTGAACAATCTTTTTGGCACAGCCGATGGTGAGAAACTTCTGCCAATACTCAAAAGGATATTGCAGGAACAAAGCGCCAATGCATCGGTATTCTCAAATTCCTGATCGAATATTGCAGCAGTAACTACCTTGGGGTTTGCAGGATAGTCAAAAATGGCGGTGATTGACCAGGTGGGTGCACCAAAGAGTTTCGGGTTACAAAAATTGATGGACAAGGCGTTGTCCATCCTGCATTATCCGCGCGTCAAATGAGTAGGGTGGGCAATGCTTTGCCCACGCTGTGTAGATAAAATACTATTATTGCCCATTACCCGAAACTTCTTAGTGCCCCAACTGGGTTACAATTTTGACAGTGAAGTCTTCTGATGATAATTAATGGCCAAACCATCAATATTCATGAAATTCAGCGATCAAACACACCTATGTACCAAAGACGCTTAAATCTACCCGATATGCCAAAATCCAGTTTCTTCCTACTATGGGGTACACGTTAAAAGTGTAGCGATCATATAACACACATCCTGTGGAAATAGCTGAAACGGAAAAGCCAGAAAGCGACCAACTCATGGCAGGGTAAAAGCAATCCTTTGAATAGGTTGAATTGGCTGGAATAACAATCCGCAGAGCCGCATATGAGAAAGATGTTTGTCTGGTTCGGTGAGGGACCGGGTGGCAACTGGTGAACACCGGAAGCTGCTTTATTTACTCGACACAAGCAATGGAATTTGTGAGAAAATCTGGAGCAATATTAGAAATCACCGAATTTGAAAATAATTGGTATTTCTATGGTACTGAATCTGATTCCAATCCTGTTCTTGAATCGACCGCAATGGACTATTATATGGTATTTGGAATAAATTATCGTTTTTCTTGGGATTGATCCAATCGATTAAGATTGAGATGGAGGGTAGGCTTTGTAGGCTCATTATTTAATTGAAACTGCCTCAGCGGATAGGCGTGATTTTTCTCCGTCACCCTGCACATCTCCCCGCTTCGCTCCATTATATTGAATGATTAAAGCCATAGATATTGCTGTTCTAATAAATGATTTCAAGGTCGTTGAAATATTTTCTATAAAATCCGCAGTCTCTTGTCAGAAGTCGATCGGATACTTTTTGAGCATGCGTGCCTATCAAAAAATCAGGCATGATTCGATTGCGTTTTCCTCCTGAATCCCGATACTCCTTCCATAAAGTACCAGCAAGGTATGCTGTCTCAAGATCAAAAGATACAATTCGAATACCCAAGGTTCTTAAGGAATTATCCAACAGCTGTTTACTCGGGAATTGGGGAGAAAGCTCTGCATAAATGATTTCATTGATAATCAGTGACCCCTCATTGTAGCTCTGATCCAGCGAATTAGCAGAATCTGGTCCGAATTTTGGGTCTGGCAAAAAAACATCCAAAAGCACACTGCTATCTACAAAAGTAATCATTGGCCCCTCATGGCCTTAATCAGATCATCGGTACTTGTATTCTTTTTTAGGATCCCATAGACCTTTTGCACCGGATTGCTGTGGTGAGTCTTTTTTTTAATAACGACCCCAAAATCCTCAGGTACCAATTCGACCTCTATATTAGGCAATAACCCGTATTTTTCCCGCAGATTTTTTGGAATTGTCAATTGCCCGCGTTCTCCAATTTTCATATTTCAAATCTCCAATTTACATATTTTTAATTTCATATTATCTCCAACAAAAATGTTGGTCAAGATTTGTCTTTACCATGATTGTGCAATCGAATGAAAACCCCACATCAATACAATGCCTTCTGATCATTGAAAAAAGGACGGATAGAAGCAATCAATCCCGAAGGGGTAACCAATCAACAGCCCGGGGTCAGTGAGCTTCCAAACATGTTTATTGAACTCCTCCAGAGTTCATATGTTTTTCGGAAATCACCATCTGGAGTGATGCTCACAAGTTCGCTGACCCCAGGCCATTATTATTGAACCCCGTTGGGGTTCATTCTCAGAACTTCTTATTGAAAACAATCCAGACAACTTTCATTTTTTATCAGCAATGTCCGGTTAGGTTATTGCAACAATAACGAGAAACGGCTTTCAAAATAATGGAATGTACAAAGACGCCATTACTTTAACTTTAGCTATTATTTGTTTAGAAAAAGTAGGATGGGC
>Ga0180009_10000435_pt1 | contig 58887 bp, 45 predicted proteins | sample OS_PC_MetaG_FD_123537 | JGI IMG/M metagenome (GOLD analysis project Ga0180009, IMG submission 123537) | Groundwater microbial communities from the Aspo Hard Rock Laboratory (HRL) deep subsurface site, Sweden - OS_PC_MetaG | ecosystem: Environmental > Aquatic > Deep subsurface > Groundwater... | reverse complement strand
TTGGTCACACTGCCCTGGGCGTCGTACGTGTAGGTCCAGGACCCGCCCAGGGGGTCGGTGTATTGGGTCATCCGGTCTTCGGCATCCCACTGGTATGTGTGGATATTGTCCGCCGGATCGGTGTATTTTGTGACGTTGCCCCGGACATCATACTCCCAGTTATGCGCGTTGCCGTTGGGGTCGGACAGCCGGGTCCGCAGCCCGTTCGTATACGTGTAGCTCCAGATCCCCCCGGCAGGATCGGTCTTCGTGCCGGTCAAACCGTTCACGGAGGCGTAAGTGGTCACGCCTCCCGCCGGGTCGGTCATGGTGGTGTTGCCCACCGACGAAGCGGCCCAGGTCCACCGGTTGCCGCCGGCGTCGGTCACCGAGGCCAGATGCCGCCAGCCGCCGCTGTCGTTCCAGGCAAGGGACGTCACCCGGCCGGCCGCCGTCATTTTGGTCATATAGTGTTGGGCGTCATATTCGTAGGTTGTCACCGCGCCGACCAGGTCCAGGGACCAAGTCAGCCGTCCATCGCCATCATAGTTGTAGCTTGTGGTCCCGCCTTCCGGCGTGGTCATGGATACGCAATGCCCCTGAACGTCGTAGGTAAACGTGGTCACCCGGCCTGACGCGTCCGTGATCTTGTTCACCGTCCCGCTCGGGTTCCGGATGATGGTTACCGAGTTGCCGGCCGCGTCCGTGATGGCGCTGACCAGGTACCGGGTCCAGCCGTCCGCGCCCGTGGATTGATAGTCGTACCGATACGTCAGCCCGGTCCGCTTCTCCTTGACCAGGTAATACGTGCCCGACCCGTCGGTGATCATGCGCATCCGGTCGCGAACGCCCTCCTGGGCCTTGAACCCGCCCGCGCCGGCGTCGTACTTGAAATAGTTCTCCTGGCCGCTGCCCTTGATATGCCAGGCCGATCCGGTCGCCCCCCCGGACCCCTTGACCGCGGACTCGTAGGCAAAGGTCCAGCCCTTGCCGAACATGCCGCCGATATAGGGGTCCGCGTTCCAGGTCCGGGTCATGGCCAGGGCCGGCCCCCGCCCCTGGTAGGCGAAGTCCGTGTCCTGGACCACCAGGTTCAGGGTCGCGGTGTTGACCCAGTAGTTGGGCAGGCCGCCCCCGCACTCCCCGGCCCCCTCGCCGCCTTCCATCTCCGTGCCTTCGTTGTCCTCCGGACCGCCCTTCCGGCCCTTCTGCCCTGGGATGTCCTCCAGGCTGCTCGAATCGATATTGACGTAGATCTCCACAGTGGGACCGGTACCACCGGGAGTCGGGCCATCGTCGTCTCCGGGCATGCTGTCCACCCGCAGGTTGACATAAACCGGGTCCCCGCCCGGCTCGAGCATGAACGATCCCGAGCCCCCGCCGCCCTCGCCGTCTTTAAACAGGCCATAAAAAGTAAGAGCACCCGTATTTACATGCAGATTGCAATTGTGCCAATAGTACGAATTGCCCCCGGGAAAAGCGAAGCTGAAACTGATGGCGCCCCCGAGCATCGGTTCCCCGATCTCGTTCCGGGCCGAAGCGACATAGGCCATGGTGTTGGTTTTTGAAAGGTCGTTGTACGATTCGTACAGAAACGTGACGTCGCCGAGCCCCGTGCAGGTCCAGGAAACCGTGACGCCCTCCCAGGTGCTTTCAATGGCCAGGCCGGCCGTCGGCCACAGGCCGACCGCAATCGCCAGGACCAGACCCATCACGCGCATCCAAGTGCCACGCGCCATACCCTTTTCCTCCATGGAACAAAAATTACCCGAGCCCTGACGGGCCCCGGTAAAAAGCCGGACCGATACGGGCCGGATTCCATCAATTGTCTGGCGTTTTGCCGTTTAAAGGTCCGACTGGATGTGGACCATGGAATGGTTGCTTCCGCCTCCCATGGGTCGGTCCGGAAGCAGCGGGAATGTTCGGTCGCTACGGATCAAGATCTTCCGTCCGGCGGTGGGAGCCCCCCTTCACCGTGAAAACCCATGTGCCGTTATTATACCCGAATTCAGTTTTTTTTAATAAATTTTTGCGGCCCAAACGAAAATCCCGGCCGGGGCCGGGATACAGAATTCCGGCCTCAGCGGCTCTCGGGCAGGGGAGGCAGCTGCCTGGTTTCGTAAAAAGCGATGACCCGTACGTGCTGGTAACGGCCGTGGACTTTGCGTTCCGCCGTCTTCGGGCTGTACATGTCGCCGACGGCATTGACGGTGTAATAGTCGTGCCGAATATTGATCAGGTATTTGTCGATGATCTCGATGGGCGCCTCGGCCCTGGCCTTGGAGAGCTGCTCGTTTACGCCCTGAGAACCTGTGGCGGAAGCGCTGCCGACCAGGACGAAATGAACCAGGCGGCCCCGGCTTTCCCGGGCCACGTAATCGATGAAACGGACCAGACGTTCATATTCCAGGGAACGGGCCGGAATGCGGGCCGAACCGGTATCGAAAAAAACGGTGATCTCGCCCGAACCCTGATCCAGGGCCAGTTTTTCCAGCATGTCCAGCACTTTTTCGGCTGTCTGCCGGTTCCGCTGGCCCTCGGCCCGGACTTCGTCCTTCAGGAGGGCCAGTTCGGCCATGTGCCGGTTGTGGGAATCGACGAGGACCTGAGCCAGGGCCGCGGCCTGATCCGACGAGGCCCCGCCGAGTACGGTTCCGTTGGGAAAAACGACTCGCTGGTCGCCCATTTGATAGGTCCGTTGCTTCATGGCGCAGCCCGCCTGGGACAGGCTGAAAATCATGAGGAAAATCAGGAAACAGTCGGTCAATCGGCGCATCGTACTCCCCTTTCCGGACGGATTATGCTCCAGGGGGCCTCATCGATCAACCATTTTCAAGAGGCCGCGTCCGGCTTGGAGCCGTCGGTTTCCGGATTCAGGACCGCCATGACCCGCGAGGCCAGCTCGCGAAGTGAAAACGGTTTCTGGATGAAACCGTCGCAGCCGCGCCGCATGATGTCCGAAGCCTGGCCGTTGATGCTGTAGCCGCTGGATAAAAGTACCTTGACCTGAGGATCGATACCCTTGAGTCGGTCGAAAGTCGCTCCGCCGCCCATGTCCGGCATGATCATGTCCAAAATCACCAGATCGATCCCTTCCGGGCGGGCCTCGTACGTCTCGACGGCCTCCCGGCCGCCGCTGGCGGTCAGAACGCGGTAGCCCAGACTTTCGAGCATCTGCTGTCCGACTTCGAGGATCAGGGGCTCGTCATCGACCATGAGGATCGTGCCCTGGCCCCGGATGATCTCGATATTGGGCTGGACGGTCTTTTCGACCGTCTTGTCCGAAACCGGCAGATAGATATTGAAGGTCGTACCGTGTTCCTTTTCGCTGTAAACGTTGATGAGACCGCCATGGTTCTTGACGATACCGTATACTGAAGCCAGGCCCAGGCCGGTCCCGCGTCCCATTTCCCGGGTGGTGAAAAACGGATCGAAGATGCGTTCCATGGTGGCCTTGTCCATGCCCATTCCGGTGTCGGTCACGGACAGCTTGACGTAGCGCCCGGGTTCGACGTGGTAGGGCTTGATATAGTTCTCGTCCAGGACGAGGTTTTCGGTGGTCAAATAGATGCGGCCTCCCCCGGGCATGGCCTGCCAGGCGTTGACCAGCAGGTTGAGTACCACCTGTTCGATCTGGCCCTGGTCCACCTCGACCGCCCAGGCCGGGTCGGCGAACTGGGTCTCCAGATTGATTTCCCTTCTCGTTCGGCTGAACATCTCGGAGACATCGAGCGCGAGTTGATTCAGGTTCGTGACTCGGACCTGGTACTTGCCCCCCCGGGCAAACCCGAGCAGTTGTCTGGTCAATTCGGAGGCACTTTCAACCTGCTGCTGGATGCGTTTGACGTGTTCGTGGTGGGGGTGGCCGGCCTCCATGTCCAGTTCGATCAGGGAGGCGAACCCCTCGATGCCCATCAGGATGTTGTTGAAGTCGTGGGCGATGCCGCCCGCCAGGGTCCCGATCGCCTCCAGCTTCTGGGCCTGGCGCAGTTCTTTTTCCAGACGCGACCGGTCCGCCTGGGCCTGCCGGAGCGTGGTGATGTCCCGCCAGGAAAAGCGGCTGTTGGCCATGCGGCCGTCCGGGTCGCGATTCGTGGCGGCGTTGAGCATGACCTGGATTTTTTCGCCGTCTCGCTTTTGGAGGACCAGTTCGGCATTGCGCACTTCGCCCGTTTCCATCATCGTCGTGTAGGCGGCCCTGGCGTCATCCACGCTGTCCGGGTGGTACAGATCGAAGACCGACCGATCGACGATGGCCTCCCTGGTCCATCCCAGGGCCGAAGCCAGGGTCTGATTGCACTTGATAATGCCCCCGCTTTGGGGATGGACCGAGGCGAACATGTCCGGGGAGTGGTCGTACAGGTCTTCGTATTCGGCCTGGGACCTCCGGATCGCTTCCTCGGCCGCCTTGCGCGCCGTGATGTCGACGATCAATCCCCGGAGGCCGGCGCTTTGACCTTCCTTGATGATGGCCGTGGCGTTCAGGATCGCCGGAAAGGTGGTCCCGTCCTTCCGCATCGCCGTGTATTCCTGCAACCCGATCCGTTCCCCGGCCAGAGTGCGGGCCATGGTCGCGACGCTCCGTTCCCGGTCCTCAGGGATGATCATTATGGCAGCGTTGCGCCCGATCATATGGTCATCAGGTGTGTAGCCCAGTTTTTCGTATGTGCCCCGATTGACCCAGGTCAGCCGGCCGGTGGCGTCCACCTCGAAAACGGTTTCCGGCAACAGTTCCGCAAGGTCCTTGAAGCGCTGCTCGCTCTCCCGCAAGGCCTTTTCGGCCCGCTTGCGCGCGGTGTTGTCCCTGACGACGGCCAGCCGGGCCTTCCGACCCTGAAAAATGATAGGGCCCTCATGAATCTCGGTCTCGACCACGCCGCCGTCTTTACGCCGAAGCCCTCGTTCGTATCGCCGGCTGCGCGCCCCGTCGGATTCATCCCGGCCTTCCGCCTCGCCGGCCTCGTCCTCCGACCGGAAAACCACGAAGTCGGAAACCGGCCGGCCGATCACGTCCTCGATCCGACCGCCGATCATGGCCGCCAGAGGCTGGTTGGCGTATCGAACGATTCCTTCCTCGAGGATAACCAGGCCATCGTTGACCTGCTCGACCACGGACCGGTATTTATCCTCGCTCTCAAGCAGGGCCTCCTCCGCCTGGCGTCGATCGGTCAGGGTCCGCATCAGGATGAGGGCCCAGAGCAGGGCCACGAAAAGCGCGCTGGCCATCAGTCCGGCCGTGATCAAAGTGGCCTTCCCCCGGGCCGCCTCGACCTGCGTCCGGGCGGATTCGGCCAGTCTTCGCGTCCGGTCTTCTATCCCCCGGACGATTTCGTCATGAAAATTGCGGGACCGGGTGTCGATCAGGGTCCGGGCGGTCTTGACCGAAAAATCATAATGCAACCGTATGATTTCGTCGTAAACCGCCCGGTGGTCACGAACCAGGGCGGGCTTGAAACCCCGGGCCAGAAGCCGGCGATCGATCCAGCCTATCTGGTCAAGATACTGGGCCTTCAAGCCGTCCATCTCCCGCGGGTCCAGGGTCCCCAAGATTTTGAAAACGGCCAGCCTCGTCCCGGAAAGCCGGTTTTTCAGATCGCTGAGCCGGAGTTGATCCAGGAGCACGTCACGCTGGACCGCGGAAAGGGTCTGGGCGTTGTAGTCGGCGAACAAGGCCTGGGCCACCAGAAACAGCATGACGCAGGAAAAGGCGATGGCCAGACGAATGGCAATCGTCCTCATGGAGCCCTTCCCCCCGTCTCGATCCGTCCGGGTTCGGTCCCTGCTGATCCGGACGGCCGGGGGGCGCCGGGGACAGGCAGGCCGGTCGCTTTCAACTCCTCCGCCAGCACCTCTGTAATCAGGCGGTTGTCAAAGATATCCCGAACCTGGAAGTCCTTTTTCAACAGCCCGTTTTCCTGGAGGAACGCTCTCAGGGAGACCAGATACCGTTCCAAACCGCCTCCGTTCCGGTTTCGTTCCAGCATAAAGGCCGGCGCGTGAATTCCAACCCCGTCCAAATATCTTCGGAGGTCATCGTCCGTAAGCGGTGTATTGGCCCTGAACGTGCGCGTCCTCAATATGCGGGCATAGTCGGGCCAGTTGGCCGGTTCGTTGACCCAACGGGCCGCCCGGACCCAGCCCTGGAGCAGTTTTTTGACATCCTCGTCCGGAATTTGCCGTAGATGGTCCCTGTATCCCCAGAGGCATTCCGGGATGCAGCCTTCGAATCGGGCCGACGTGGCCAGGACGACGCCGTCTCCTTGGCGGAGGGCCAGGGTGGCCCAGGGGTCGTAATTGACAATGACCGGAATCCGGCCGGCCACGAATTGGGCGGTCAGGTCCTCCGGGTTGACTTCGACGATTCGGAAATCCCCGATCTTCAGGTCCCGGGTCTTGAGGTAGGTCCCGAGGAAATACAGGCATGAAGGCATGTTCAGGAACACGCCCACGGTCTGTCCCAGGCTCTGGCGGATGTCCCCTCCCCGCTTGACGATGATCTTGTCCCCACCGTCCGACCAGTTGGTCTCGGCCAGGGCTTGAACCGGGGTGTCGGCCATATAGAGCCCGACCAGGGTCCCGGCCATGTCCATGGCGAAATCGATCCGGCCGGCCCGGATCGCTTCGAGGATGACGATGGGATCGTCGTAGTCCCGGACCTGGACGCTGATACCCGCCTCTTTCCAGAAACCCATGGCCTCGGCCACGTGCAGGGGAGACCACCCCGCCCAGGCCACCGTGGCGATCTTGTAGAGCCGCCCTTGATCGGCCCGGACCGGAACCGCCGCGACCAGGCATATCCATATCACCGTCAATAATATCCGGGAAATCATGACGCTTGACTTGGCCCCCTGGTTCGATGCGGTCCTCGCTTTTCCCCAATCCGTCTATTCCATGGTAGATAAACCGGAGCCCGGATTTCGTCAAGCCTGGCCGGGTCCGGGCGGGAGAGACATCAGGCGGACCGCCCTTTTGACTAGACCTTCCCGGCGCACCGGTTCTCCATGCAAAATGATAACCGGCAAGGATTCCGTATTTGTTGCAGGAAATGGAATCCGGCGCCTCATGGGGACCAGGCGCCGGATACCGAAGAACGCGGAAAAATGCCGATTCGCCGGCCCGGTGAGACGGTCCGGACTGCGATCGGCGGGTCCGGCCTACCATTTATGCATCAGGTTCATGCCTTCCTGCCGGGCGAGTTCGTCTTCCAACCGTTGGAACCGCTTGGCGATGACGCCGGTCAGATTGCGCATGCACAGGTATCCGATCCGGGGCTCCTCTTCGAAAAGCCGGATCAGGACCTTGCCCTCAATCCGATAGAACCGGCACGGCCGGCTGCCGGCGTAGGAAGAAAGCATCATGATATGAGGCGGAACCAGGGCCGACCAGCCGAAGACCCTGCCCGGGAGGATGGATGAAATATTGTGCTCGACCGTGGCGTCCCGGCCCGGCAGCTCGAAGCGCAGGTCAACCTGACCGTCGATGACGATGCAGATGTCCCCGGCCTGTTCCCCCTCCTGGAAAATCTTCTCGCCCGGGTTCTTTTCGTCCGTCCGGCAAAGACGCTCGATCTGTGCCAGCTCCTCTTCGATTAAATTCTTGAACAACTCGACGTTTGATAGAAATTCGACCTTGTCCATGCGACCCTCCTGTCCACCTCTCGTGAAAGGATTACCTGAAAGAGCCCGATGACATGTACTTCGGCCAGTAATGTGATTATAGTTAGATTATAAACCAAACCCGGCGGATTTGCCACCGCCCCCCCCCCCGCGTGATGAACGGCGACCCGGAGGCGGTCACCCGAGCGCCCCGGTTTACGGATGAAATGTCTATCGGAAGAAGTCCGGTCCGGGCTCCGTCAGCCTCTCATTCGTCGTGATCCAGCAGAATGAGCGAACGTCCGCGACAGTCGTCCACGTTATGATGGGCCTGAACCAGACGGCCGGCCGGCAGTCGGAAATTTTTTCCGCAGAGCACGCATTTGAAGCGGGCCGAGGTCTTGAGGACCACCCGGGCGCTGCCGCAAGCCTCGCAGCCCAGTTGAGCCTGGGCGCCGATGTGAACGGTCTTCTCATTATTACAGTAATAGCAATTGACGATCAGGGACATTGGGAAACAGGCGCTATTGAATCGGATAGTCTCGCCCGCCGACCGGCAGGACGAAAGAACCGTTTTTTTCCACGATGAACTCGGCCAGCTGATAATAGCTGGGCCTCAGGAAACGGGCCGGAAACCGGCCGGCCTTGACCCGGGCGTACAGCACGTTCTCACGGCCCTGACTCAGGCTGGACGGGTCCAGGCGCTCCCGGGTCCCGTCGTTGAGCGTCACGAAAAAGGACTCGCTCTCTTCCGCCACCCGATCCAGCCGCTGAATCACGAAAAACGTGTCCTCCACATCGACATAACAGCGCTGGCCATTGAACTCGATGATGTAGCGTCCCTTTTCGTCCAGCCTGACGTGCTCCATCAACAGGCGGTTGATACCCTCGTGAATCATGGGCGCTCCCAGATGCGTCATCCGGCCTTCCTTGTCCACCCGAATCAGACAGGGGGGCAGGCCGTCCGGCCAGTTTCCCGGGTTCAGATCGATATCGAACTTTCCGTCGTAATCCGCATTCATGACGATGACTTCCTCGGACTCTCCAGGATCAGCGTGACCGGACCGTCATTGACCAAATGCACCCGCATCATGGCCCCGAACCGGCCCGTGGCGGTCTTCGCGCCCAGGGCGCCGACCCGCTCGACAAATTCAAGGTAGAGGCGTTCGGCCGCTTCGGGCGGCGCGGCTTCTCCGAAAGAGGGACGACGGCCCTTGCGGCAGTCGCCCCACAACGTGAACTGGGAAACGATCAGGGCCTCGCCGGTGACATCGAGCAGGGAACGGTTCATTTTGCCGCCCTCGTCCTCGAAAATCCGGAGGTTGACGATTTTCCGCGCCATGTAATCCGCGTCATCCGAATCGTCCGAGCGGCCCACGCCCAGCAGGATCATGAGCCCCCGGCCGATGGCGCCCACCTCCCGGTCCTCGACGAAGACGCCGGCCCGGGCCACTCTATGGATAACGGCACGCATCCGCCTTCCACCTGCGATGTCCAGTCAAATTCAATAACCGCCGGACCTCTCGCGCCCCGCGAAAAGGCCCGACCATACCGCCCGAACCTACCATGTCCGGGCCATTCAGGCAAGAGGCGCCCGATGCGACGGCCCATCAATCCCGGGGCACGGCCAGCATGCGCTCGACGGCCGCGAGGGCCTTGACCCGAACGTCCTCCGGCACCTTGACCACCGGTCCCATGGTCTCCAGGGCCTCGATCACGTCTTCCAGCCGGGTCAGCTTCATGTTGGGACAGACCATGTTCCGTGAAGCCTGGTAGAAGCGCTTATCAGGGCTCTGCTTGCGTAACTGGTGCAGGATACCGTTTTCCGTGGCGATGATGAAGGCCTCTCTCCCGCTTTTGGCGCAGTGGTCGAGCATGCCCGAGGTGGAACGAATGACGTCTGCCTGGTCGAGGACCTCGGGCCGGCATTCCGGATGGGCCACCACTTCGGCTTCGGGATGGCTGGCCCGAGCCCGAGAAACCTGCTGGGCCGTCAGCCGGTCGTGGATGTTGCAGCATCCGTCCCAAAGCAGGATTTCCTTGTCCACGTATCGCTGGGTATACTGGGCCAGGTTGCGGTCCGGGGTCATCAGGACCCGGTCGCTCTGGATGGACTTGACCACGGCCACGGCATTGGCTGAAGTACAGCAGATGTCGCTTTCCGCCTTGACCTGGGCCGTGGAATTGACGTAGGTCACAACGGGCACGCCCGGAAGTTCCTTTTTTCGGGCCCGCAAGGCCGGGGCGGTAATAGTGTCGGCCATGGGGCAACCCGCATCCGGCCGAGGCAGCAGGACCGTCTTGTCCGGGCTGACGATGGAAGCGGTTTCGGCCATGAAATGAACACCGCAAAACACGATGACCTTGGCCGGAGTCCGGCCGGCCTGGATGGACAGGCCCAGCGAGTCGCCGCACATATCCGCCGTGTCCTGGACCTCGGGCCGCTGATAGTTGTGGGCCAGCATAACCGCTTCCCGGTCATCGAGCAGGTCCCGGACTCGCTTTTTCATCTCTGTGACGTTCATAGACTGTTTCCCTCCCCACGCCTGATTCATTCCTGGCGTTTCACAATATCACAATCCTTGGGGTATCTCAAGCGACACCGGATGGAAAACATGCATTGCCGGGTCGGGTCCAAAGACCCGACCCCGATGGCCGGTCGCCCTCGAAGTCCTGGCGGTCTACCTGGCCCCGGTCTGGTCCAGGACCTGGACTCCGGCCGGAATGCGGAAAACGAATATGTCGTCGTCCAAGGATTGATCGAGCCGGACGTTGGACAAGCTGAAGTCCGTGGTTTCGCCCATGAGGGACGTCATGCGGAACCGGACCAGGGTCAGGTCTTCCGGCGCCAGCCAGACGGTGATTCCGGTCGGTCCCTGGCCCTGGCCCTGCTCCAGCCGTTTGAGGTCCAGTTGGTGGAGTTTGGGCTCCCCGGGTCCGGCGGGCGTGATCTTGACCTCGAACCGCCCTTCCAGGCTGCCCAGACCGTTGAGGAAGTCCAGCAGCGGTTTGAGTTGTCCGTACACATCGACTTGGGGATAGCGGTAAACCAGGTGTTCCTCGGGGATGAACCACCAGACGGTCCGGCCGTCGGTGACCATCTTTTCCGTTCGGGGCTGGCCCTGGTTCAGTATGAGTTTGGCCGGTTTCTTGAACAGCAGAAATCCGGACGCGGTTTGAGTGGTCCGGGTCTTGAACACGCCGTCGAGCGATCCGGTCGAGGTGGTCCGCTCGTAGTCGGCGGTCAATGTCTTGACGCCCGCGTATTTTTTCTGGACCGCGGACAGGAGGCTTTGGGTTTCCGCGGCCGCGCCGCCGGTCAATCCGACGAGCAACACCAGGAACGCCAGTGCGGCCCGCACGAATAATTTTTGCATGGGCTTGATTTCTTTCCTTCTTCTTTCTTCTCTATCGTTGGTCCACTGTGTAGCCTTTGGACTGAAGCATCCGGATCAGACCCCGCTCGCCGACCAGGTGGCCGGCCCCGACCACCACGAACCATGTCCGGCCGGAGCGCGCCAGTTCCTCGATCCGGGCGCACATCAAGTCGTTTCTTTGAAAAATCAGCTTTTCCATCAAAGGATGGAACTCGACCTGCTTGGCGTATTTTTCGAAAAACCGCTCCTCGAACCGTTTGGCGTCTCCGTTGCGCCAGGCATCCATCAGAGACTCGATGCCGTCGGCCATGTCGTCCAGTTCGAGAAGGGTGGCCTTGAGAAACAGGACCTGCTCCCCTGGCGACAGGCTGCCCAGCAGTTCGAACTGGTAGTCCACGCTTTCCAGTTCGCGGACCGGCTTGCCGGACGCGGCGGCTTTTTGCAGGAAATACAGGTCGATTCCGTATTCCTCGCTCAGTCCCAGCCTGGCGATCTCCTCCGCCTGGATGGTCGCCGCGGCCAGCCAGGGCCTGAGGGGGTTGAGACGGGCCATATCCAGGCCCCTGGCCTGCATCATGGCCTTGATGGGGGACGGCAGGCTGCCCTCGAGGGTCTGTCCCTCGGGGTAGAGGCCATAATCCCTGAGCGCCCGACCGATTCGGGCCGGGTCCAGGCTGCGGACATCCGCCTCGACCGCCAGGCCGTCGGCGCGCTGGAAGGCCGATTCGATACGAGAGTCCAGGGGATAGATGTCCGGTTTGGCCAAATGGATCGAGCCCAGGACATAGGCCCGTCCCGTTCCGGTTCCAACTTCCCAAAGAAAGGTCTTGGGTGAGCCGGCCGCGACATTCCCGGCCGCGACAAGAATCAGGGCCAGCCAACCGAACAGCAGCCATGCGATCTTGCGTCGGTACATGGCCCGGAAGGTTACCTCGGTTTGCTCCGTCTGTCCATATTTATCCTTTCGGATCGGACACCCGCCGGCTGTCGCACCGGGTCTGACGGCTCCGATGCGTCTCCGTCTTCCATGTCGAACAGACAGCGGGCCAGTTCCCGCATGCTGGCCTGCTCTTCCGGCGAAAGAAGTGATGCCAGGCCGGTCGGCCCGACGCCGTGCCTGATTCCGCGCCGCATCGATCGCCTTCGTTCCGCTCTCCGGCGTGGGGATCTCCGCCTCTCGTTCCGCCTTCGGTCATCCTGGCGCCGGTCCCCGCCGCGTCGGTCGGTCCGCCTGCGTTCGGCTTCGGGTTCGGCCAGGGAATCCCCGGATTCCATCCTCCTGCTGTCTCTCATGGTTCATACCGCCGCACCGGTCCCCGTCCGGGGTCCGCTGCTCGGCGCACCTCCTCCTCCCCGCCCCAAGGCGGTTGTTACCCCCTGAAAACAAAATAGCAATTTGCGCGCCAAATCGCACGTGAACGGAGGAAAGAAATATTAATGGTAGGGAAATATCGTGGCGTCAGTCATAGACGCCGTACGATTTGCTGAAGTCCACCATGGCCCGTACGTTTTCGCGCCTGGCTTCGTCGAACCAGATACCGCAGTCCACGATGTATCCTCCGCCGTGCCCTACGGTGTCGATGAGTTCCCGGACCCGGTCCCGGACCTGATCCGGCCGGCCGGAAAAAAGCAGGGAGGGCGGCACCCCGCCCCGCAGGCAGACCCGGTCCCCCAGCACGGCCTTGGCCCGGGCCCAGTCCACCTTTTCGAACCAGTATATGCACCGGCCCTTGGGTATGTCGGCAATAGTTTCCAGGCGCGAGGTATATTCGCCCTCGAAAAGCAGCATCGGCACCAGGCCCCGCTCGATCAGCCCCAGCATGACCGCCTTGAGTTGGGGCCAGTAAAAGGTCCGGAACTGGTCCGGAGACATGAAGCCGTCCGCTCCTTTATGGAGCATGAAACCCACGATGGGGTTGCCGCCCCGTCCGCCATGTTCCGTGGCCAGGCGCACGGCCAGGGGCACCAGTCGGTCCATGACGGCCAGAAGCTCCTCGGGATGTTCGAACATGTCCATCATCACGCCCGTGGTGCCCCGCAACCAGTCGCCCACCAGATCGTAGGGCGCGGCCGAAGAAGCGCCCCAGAAGGTGGGAAATCCCAGGGACATGATCGTTTGGGCCTGTTTGACGATGGTTCCGACCCATTTGAGGGACTCTTCGCCCGCCTTCATCAGGGCCTGGAGCGCGGCCTGGACTTCAGGCCGACCGAAGTAGGCGTAGGAGCCGGCCATGGTCAGGTAGTAGCCGAAGGACTCGGCAAAAGGCCGCATCCGGGCCAACGGTCCCAGGGCCTGACAGGTCCGGGGCAGATAGACCCGGAGCATGAAATCCGAGGGGTCGTCCAGATACCCATGGTAAAGTTCGTCGGCGGAGACGTACTCCCGTTCCACGAACTGATATATGTAGTGAGCAGGTATCTCCCGCCCAGGCCAACGAAGCTGCCGATAGCCCAGGGCCTCGAACATGGGGCCGGGGAAGGCGTATCCGGAACCGATGAACATGTCCGGCTCGAAGTCCCGCAGGGTCTTCATGGCCGCCCGGTCGGCCTTGTCGTAGTCGAAAAGAGCCTCTTCGCAGGTCAGGCCGTTGTCCAGGTAGGGAAACATGCCGAAGCTGGGAACGACGGGCACCCGGTCCGGAACCTTGAGCTGAATGACGTCGGCGATGCGTCCGGCTCTGGCCCGGTAACCGGCTTCGGCCTCGTCGCTGACGAAGTTCACCCCTTGTCCCGAGGCCCATATTTCCAGATTTTCCACGGTCAGGTCGGTCATATCGGCTCCTCGATCCATTGCCGGGCCAGGCTGACGGCGGCCATGGCGTCCGGTCCGTACGCGTCCGCGCCGCAGTATCGGCGAACCTCATCGTCCATCACGCCGCCGCCGATCATAATCCGAACCTGGTCCCGGAGACCGGCTTCGGCAATGGCGTCCACGGTATCCTTCATCGCCTGGTAGACCGAGGTCAGAAAGCCGGACAGGCCGACGATCCGGGGTTTCACCTCCGCGATCTTGTCCACAAAGGCCCGTGGAGGAACGTCCACGCCCAGATCGTGAACCTCGAACCCGTTGACGTCCATCATGAAGGCCACCAGGTTCTTGCCGATGTCGTGAAGGTCTCCGGCCACGGTGCCCAGGACGAAACGGCCGATCGGGGCCGTCGTCGGTCCACGGGTCAGCCTGGGCTTGACGATCTCGGCCACCGCTTCCAGTATTTTCCCGGAGTAGACCAGTTCCGGGATGAAATACGTGCCTTCCGAAAAGCGCCGGCCCACGATGCGCATGGCCTCCCGCGCATCGTCGAGCAGCCGCATGGGGTCGTCGCCGCGCTCGAGCCTTCTGGCCACGACTTCAAGGGCTTCGGTCTTCTTCAGTTCGGATAAAAGAACCACCAGTTCGTCGGACATAGCGCCGCCTTTCCGGGGGACTTCCCGTGAACATTCATTTCGTCAGGTTGTGTCGATCACCCGGGATCATACCTTTTTTGCCCGAAAGCGACAAGCCCTGGCCGCAAAACGCCGGGCCTCCGCAGTAATCGGGGCGATTCCGAGCCGCCCGAACGGCTGGAATCCAATAGGCCCACGTTCATACCCATAATGACAGGCCGTCGGCCCTCGGTTTGTAAAAACCGGGCCGCGTCGCTTATAATGGATCAAACCCAAGGACCGAACGGCTCGCCTGTCGCTACGGTCCGGTTCCAGGAGCATCTCATGCGGCTTTTTCCCCCGATCGCCTCGACAGGCATACCTTTGGCGCGCTTCGCCGCCGCGGTATGGCTGCTCCTGGCCCTTTCGCTTCCAGCCGGCGCGGCCGAGCCGCTATCCGCCTACCTGGTCACGCCCAACCAGGACCTGAATCAGGCGCGAGCCCTGGAATCCGAAGGCGAGTATGAGCCGGCCCTGGCCGCCTATGGCCGGGCTTACGACGACTACAAGCGCCGGGGAGAGGAAGCGGGCATGCTGGCCTGCCTGGAACGGATGGGCTGGATCGAGCGGGAACTGGCCCTTTACGGCCAGGCCCTGGACCGCTTGCGGGAGGCCCACGCCCTGGGCGAACGGTTGCACGGCGATGCCGCCGAGATCGACGCCGGCCTGGGGGACGTCTACATGTTCCTGGGCGACACGAAAAAGGCCCGCGAGCATTATCAGCGGGCCATTGAAACCCTGGCGGACTTCGATTTTCCGACGGTCTTCGCTTCCCCGCCAAACAAAAAGCAACTGACGGAATTATTCCGCAAAACAAAGGCCCTGCTCCATGCCCGGACCAACCTGGGCACCCTGCACTTTTTCGCCGGACGTCCGGCCGAGGCCCTCGAATCCCTCGAATCCGCCGACGCCCTGATCTCCCGGGTCTGGAAAGTGGTCAAAGACCCATTTTACGGGCAGTTCGTGACCCTGGACCCGATCTTCCTGGATGGCGTCGGATACTCGAGGACCATGATCGGCGCGGTGCTCGGTGAATTGGGCCGGCGGGAGGAAGCGGCCCGGCATTTCGAGGCCGGCCGGGAGGCCTTCCAGGAGGCGAACCGGCCGTTCGGGCTGATGATCAACCAGGCCCTGCGGGCCAAGGCCGACCTGACGGCCCCCGGCGTCGAGATCGGACCGGACCGGGTCAAGACCTTCGAGTCGTTCATGGACCAGGCCGAGCAGTTCGGGGCCCTGGACATCGTCTGGCGGACCGGGTACCAACTGGGGGCGGTCCTGGCCGATCGGGGGCGATCTGACGAGGCATTCCGGGTCCTGGCCCGGGCGATCGATGCCCTGGAACAGACCCGTTCCCGGCTCGGGGAAGAGGCCCTGAAAAAGATATTTGCCGCCTCGGTCCAGGAAGTCTACGCCCGCATGATCAATCTCTGCTACGACACCGGCCGCCTCGAAGCCGGATTCGATTACCTGGAACGGGCCAAGGCCAGGGCCTTTCTGGACATGCTGGCCGACCGGAAGATTCGGGTCAAGGCCGGCGTCGATCCCAAGCTGGTCGAACGGGAACGGTCCCTGGACGTCCGCATCCGGGTTACGGCCCGCAGGCTAAAAACCATCGAAGGTCCGGACCGGGCGGCCGTTTTCCATGACTACGAACGACTGCAGCGGGAACGGGCCGAGGTGATCGAAGCCATCAAGGCCCAAAGTCTCGAGTTCGTCGCCACGACCTCGGTGGCCACGGTCCCGGTAAAGAAAATCATGGGCCGCCTGGATCGCCGAACCGTGCTTCTGTCCTATTTTATCGACCGGACCCGCATTCTGGTCTGGGTGGTTGCAAAACGGGGCGTATCGGCCTCGGCCTCGGACATGGGCGCCGATGCCTTGAACGCGTTGATATCGGACTACCGGCGGGCCGTGGTGGATCGTCAACGGGCCACCCGGAGGATGCTCGGCGAGCAACTGGTTCGGGCCCTGATCCACCCGATTCGGGAGCGCCTGACCGGCGAGCGCAACCTGATTATCGTCCCCAGCGGCAGCCTCCATTACCTGCCCTTCGCCAGCCTGCCCCAGGGCCCGGACCGGTTTCTGATTCAGGACTACGTCATCAGCATCCTGCCCAACGCCTCGAGCCTGTTTTTTCTGGACAAGGCCGTGACCCGGGACGGCCGGTCTCTACTGGCCCTGGGCAACCCCGATCTGGGTGATCCGGAACTCTCCCTCAAGTATGCCGAAACCGAGGTCCGGACCATTGCCGGGCGGTTCGAGCGCAAGACCGTCCTGACCGGCGACCAGGCCAGCGAAACGGCACTCAAGGAGCGCAAATTGGTCGGAACGGGTCTGATCCACGTCGCGGCTCACGGGGTGTATGACTCGCGCCAGCCCCTGAAATCGGCCCTTATGCTGACCGGGGACCGGAAAAATGACGGCCGGCTCGAGACCTGGGAAATTTTCTCCCTGACCATGAATCCCCGGCTGGTGGTCCTGAGCGCCTGCGAGTCCGGTGTAGGGGCACTGGAAGGCGGCGACGAAGTCCAGGGCCTGAACCGGGCCTTTCTTTACGCGGGCGCCGGCGGTGTCCTGGCCAGCTTGTGGAGCGTGGCTGACAAATCGACTTATGAACTCATGGAAGGTTTTTACCGGGCCCTGGCCGAACACCCGCCGGCCGAGGCGTTGCGGCAGGCCCAGATCGAGCTGATGGCGACATACCCGGAGCCCTTTTTCTGGGCGGCCTTCTACCTGACCGGTTCGCCCGATCGGTAGCGCCCGCTTCGCCTGCACAATGAACAGAAAACGAGTGGACTCCACACGGCCGCCCGGCCTCTGGCATCCGGGCGGTCATAAACCGCATCCCGTCACTGGCCAGCATGCCCTGCTCCCGGCTTTTGCCTTCCCGGACCGGAAAAACCTGATATAATACGTTTTCGATCTTTGTTGCTCCTGCCTCGGGTTACAAGGCTTTCGGGTCCCTTGGAGGCGACCCGGGCCGGTCCGAAGACACATTCACACGCCGGGAGAGCGCGCATGAACGTGCATATCGATTTTCACAAGCGCATGAACCGTATCCGGCAGGAAATGGACGCCCACGGCGTCGACGTCCTGATCGGCACGCGTATGGTCAGCGTGACCTTCGTGGCCGGGGCCTTTGTGCCCTGGCGCGCCGCGGCCCTGCTTTCCCGGGACGGGTACGTCGGGCTGGTCAACTTTCTGATCGACCAGGAACGGGTCCTGCGGGAGTCCTGGCTGGACGAAGTCCTGGCCTACGCGCCCGTGCCGGGGATGGACATGATGGACCTGGTCGTGCATCAGATCATGACCCATGGCTGGGAGCGTTCCGTCATCGGCGTCGAGCTGGGTCATTCGCCCCGGGGCAATACCGGGTATCTGTTCGCCACCGAGTACGACTTTCTGAAAGAGGCCCTGCCCGAAGCCCGCTTCGTCAACGCCCCGGGCGTGATCGACCGGGCATCCTACGTCAAGGAGCCCGGCGAAATCGTGCTCATGCGGCAGGCGGCGGCCATGGCCGATTCGGCGATCGACCGGGTCCGGGATGCCCTGGTCCCCGGCCTGAGCGAGACCGAAATCGCCGGTATCGGCGAACATGAACTGCGACGGCTGGGCAGCGAGTACCACTGGGCCGTGACCGGATCGTCCGAGGTCGCTTCCGGATACCGGGCCTCGTATCCCATGACCGGAACCACCCAGCCCAGCGGCAAACTGGTCCAGGAGGGGGACACCGTTCTGGTGGATTTTCACCCCGCCTATCGGACCTATATGTCAGACCTGTCTCATAATTTTATCCTGGGCCGACCTTCGGCCGAACAGCGGAAGCTGTGCGAGGCCTACCTGGTCGCGGCCGAGACCCTGGTTGGTTCCATGAAGGCCGGGACGACCATCGGCGAGGTCTGGCGGTCTGTCAACGACGTGCTGGACGCTTCGGGCTATCTGCCCTACACCGTGCCCTTCTTCGGACACGGCCTGGGCGTGCTCGGGCACGAGTGGTACCCGGCCATCGGCAACAGCGAGGAATTCATTCATATCGTGCTCGAGGAAAACGTGGTCGAAGTCGGCTTTTTGTCCATGACCGTGCCGGGGGTGGGCGGCATGCGCCTGGAGTGTCCGGTCCGCGTGACCGCCCACGGTGGCGAGATGCTGGCCCGCACGCCCCTGGCGGTCACGGTCGTCGAAGTCTGAAATCCGGGGACGGCCCCTCATCACGGCCGGCCAAGAAGGGGGAATCATGGCTGAAGGGGGAACTATGACTCGGGATGAAGAAAGAAAAGCGACCACCCGTAATTTCGGCCCGGTGAAAAAGGCCCTGGTCATCCAGGGCAGTCCACGCGGCCGGAAGGGCTGGACCGATCACTGCCTGGATAAGTATCTGGAAGGCCTGACCGGGGCCGGGGTCGAGTCCGAAGTGGTCTATCTGAACAAATTGAACATCGGGCACTGCCTGGGCTGTTTCCATTGCTGGACGAAAACGCCGGGCCAATGCATGCAGAAGGACGACATGCCCCCGCTGCTCGAAAAACTGATCTCCGCCGACCTGTGGGTTTACGCCGTGCCCTTGTATTTCTTTTCCGTCACCGGCCTGTTCAAGGACTTCCTGGACCGGACGGTGCCGCTGGCCGAACCGTTCCTCATCGAGGGTGAAAACGGTCTGACCAGCCACCCGGCCCGGTACAAGGGCAACGTGCGTCTGGTCATCATTTCCGTATGCGGGTTCCCGGAAACCGACCATTTCGGAGCCCTGCTGGACATGCTGCGCCGCCCTTACCGGAACATGATCGTCGGCGAGCTGCTGCGCCCGGCCGCGGAGGCCATCGTGGCCAGGGAGTTTTTTCCCGAGACCTACAGCCGGGCCATGGACGGTTTCATCCGGGCCGGCCGGGAGACGGCCGAACTGGGGTACGTGACCGAGGCCGCCGAACAGGCGGCCAGCGCGCCGTTTTTCGAGGACAATCGGTTTTTCTATCAAATGGCCAACCAGTACTGGACCTCGGAACTGGAAAAGGCCAAGTCGCGAAGCGAGGCCTGATCCACGGAGGGCGGGAGGGACCGGTATTTAACCCGGAAATGAAGCGCAAGCCAAACCATCGGCCGGGCCACAACCGGTTTATTGATTCGAATACCGACCTCGCCCGGCCGACGGCCGGCCGGGCGAGGCTTGCCCCATGAGCTCTCTGTCCGCCGGATCGGACCGGCTTTCAGTCGGCCGGAAGCTCGGTTATGGCTTGGGCGATTTTTCGATTCAGACCGCCTTCAATCTGGCCTCCTTCTACCTGCTCTACTACTTTACCGACGTATTCATGATCGAGGCGGCCGCGGCCGGGATGATCCTCATGTTCGGACGCCTGGCCCTGGGCATTTTCGACCCTATCGTAGGCGGCCTGTCCGACCGCACCTCGACTCGCTGGGGCGCCAGACGGCCCTATATCCTGTTCGGCGCCGCGCCGGTGGGACTGACCACTTTCCTGCTTTTCGCCTCACCGGACCTGACCGCCGGGTCGAGGATCTGGTACGCTCTCGGGACGTTCATCCTGTTCTTCACGGCCATGAGCCTGGTCAATATTCCATACACCTCCCTGACCGCGACCCTGACCCGCGACACTCGGGAACGCTCCAGTCTGGCCGGGTACAAGGTCGTTTTCGGCATCCTCGGCACCCTGTTCGCCGCCGGGGCGACCAAGCCTCTGGCCGCATGGTTTCCGAACGAAGTCGCCGGATTCCGGGCGGTCGGCGCCTTGTACGGGCTGGTGGTGGCGGCCGGCCTGTGGATCACCTTCGCTTCGGTCCAGGAACGGGTCGGCGCCGAGGCGCCCCCCCGTCTTCCCTTCAGGACGAGCGCGGCCCTGGTCCTGTCCAATCGGGCCTTTCTGACCCTGGCCGCCTCCACGCTCCTGTTCAACGTGGCCATGAACATCATGGCCGCCCTGGTCAACTATTACTTTAAATACAACCTGGGGGCGGAAAACTGGATTCCCGCGGCCTTCCTGGCCCTGTTCATCACCTCGGCCCTGCTCATCCCCTTTTACGTCTATCTTTCCAACCGGTTCAGCAAACGGTTCGCCTATCAGTTCGGCATGCTGATCGTCTGCGGGTCGCTGGTCGGGATATATTTTACCGGCGAATCCGAAATTATTAAGACCATTCTTCTGCTGGTCGTATGCGGAGCCGGCCTTTCGGCCGCCTTTCTCTGCCCCTGGGCCATGATGCCGGACACGGTCGAATACGGCCAATGGCGAACGGGCCTGCGCCGGGAGGGGATCGTTTTCGGCTGTTTCTTTTTTACGTTCAAGCTCTCCGCCGCCCTGGCCGGCCTGCTGGCCGGCCTCGGGCTGGACCTGGTGGGATACATGCCTCACGCCGAACAAAGCCTGAAAGCCCTGACCGGCTTGCGGCTGATGATGTCCTTTATCCCGCTGGGTCTGATCCTGGCGGGCATGGCCCTGCTGGCCTTCTATCCGGTGGATGAACCGACCTATGCCCGAATCACGGCCGACATCCGGGCCGGGAGAACCGGCCCGAACCGGGGACCGGGGGAACCGGCCGGATTCCCGGTTGAAAGGCCGTCGGATTTGGACTAATAATACCGAAGCGGTCGAAAGGGGGTTCGGACATGAGGGGGTTTCGATTCGCAGCCTGCCTTTGGGTATTCCTTCTGGCGATATGCCTCGGCCCGGCCGGGGCAGACGCCCAGACCATTTACAAGTACAAGGACAAAAAAGGGACGACCCACTTCGTCCAGGACCCGGGCCAGATTCCCAAAGACCATCAAGGGCCGGTCGAGACCATGGTCATGGAGGAACGAAAAACCTCCCCGACCCAGGTCGTCGACCAGATCAAACGCAAGGCCGAACAGGTGGCCAGTCCCCGGATCGGCCGGGTCCGCGACGCGCTGGCCTCCTTTCTCCAAACCCAGAAGGCCGTCGTCGTGGGCTACGTCTTCGCCGGCGTCATCCTCTTCTACTTTCTATCCCGGCTGCTCAAGCGGTTCCAGGGCGGATTCATGTTCCGCATTCTGGTCCGCGTCGGCCTGGCCATGGTCCTCATGGCCGGGGCTTACACCATCTACTCGATGTGGCTGTCCAAACAGATTTCCGGTTTGGGTCTGCCCGTGGCCGGAGGTGGGGCTGCGGGGGCGACCGCGGGGACCCGGTCCGGCAGCGGCAAGTCCCTGCCCAATCTCATGACCCCCGCCGACCTCATCCGGGTCTCCAAGGAAGTGGCCGCCCAGATGAACGCCCACACCAGGACCCAACAGAAGATGCTCGATGAACTCGATAAATAGAGGCGCCGGCCCCGCCGGCGGTTCCCCCGGGAACGGTTCGCGGATTTTTCTTGCCATCCGCTCCGGAATTCGGTAATCTGCCTTGATGTCGGGACGTGGCTCAGTCTGGTAGAGCACAGCGTTCGGGACGCTGGGGTCGCTGGTTCAAATCCAGTCGTCCCGACCAGTGAAAATAAAGGGTTGGCCGGTAACGGCCAGCCCTTTTCGCTTGTTGCCTTCGACTCCGTCCTTGGATATCATAACCTGGGCCGATTTCCGGCCCAGGCAGGCCTTTTCGAACGAAGGGGGCATGATGCAAAGGAAATACTTGCCGGCCCTGTTGGTTATACCCGCCCTGATCCTGGCCTTCTCCAGCGCCGGGCAAGCGGCCGCGGAGCCCCGAAACGCCCTGGTCATCGGCAACAGCGACTATATAAACACACCGTTGCGCAACCCGGCCCACGACGCCGAGGACATGGCCGCGGCCTTGACGAAACTGGGATTCACGGTCATCAAGCAGGTCAACGTCAGCCGTGTTCAGTTCAGAAGCGCCGTCCGGGACTTCGGGGACCGGATCAAGAAAGGCGGCGTGGGCCTCTTTTTCTACGCCGGGCACGGGCTCCAACTCGAGGGCGAAAACTACCTCGTGCCGGTGGACGCCGATATCCAAAGGGATTTCGACGTCAAGGACCAGTGCATCTCGGCCAACTACGTCCTGGACGCCATGTCCTACGCCGGAAACCGGCTGAACATCGTTATCCTCGACGCCTGCCGCAACAATCCCTTCCGGAGCCTGAGAGCGGTCCGGGGCGGGCTGGCCCAGATGAACGCCCCGCCCGGCTCCCTGATCGCTTTTGCCACGGCCCCGGGTTCGGTGGCCCAGGACGGCGTATCCAGGAACGGGCTCTACACCTCGAAACTGCTCGCCTACCTCGATCAGCCCGGCGTCGAGCTGACGAACCTGTTCAACCGGGTCGGCCGTGAAGTCATGTCGGCCTCCCAAAACCAGCAGGTCCCCTGGATCAACCACTCACCTTTGCCCGACTTTTTCCTGGTTCCGGGCCAGGCGGCCCCCGCTTACACCAGCAAAGCGCCGGACGGGCTTGCGGACGATCGGGCCCGCGTCGAGGCCGAGCGGCAACGCCTGGCCGAAGAGCAGGCCCGCCTGGAGGCTGAAAAGGAACGTTTGAAACGGGAACGCACCCAGGTGGCATCCGTGTCTTCGCCGTCGTACCAACCCAACATCCTCGAAGCCATCGGAGGGAAAAACATCCGGCTCAGGTTCTACGAGTCCGGACGGGGTGTACTTCCCGCCAACCAGCGCCAATATAGCACCCGATTTTCGAAGGGGGGGGCCCGCTTCATCAACTGGGAAATCGGTTTGAATCTGGAAAAGCCGCTGGGCTATCGCAAGGACTTCGTGGTCCATGCAGCCTATTACCGGCCCGACGGCAGCCTCCTGGCCGAACAGGACAACCCGGGCTGGATCGAAAGCACTTGGAAATCATGGTCCAACTACATGGGCTGGGGATGGGAGAATCCCGGGAACTGGAAGCCGGGCAAATACATCGTGGTCTTGTCCATCTCGGGCCAGACCGTGGCCCGGGAATTCTTCGAAATCTACTGATTACTGATCCACACAGCCCGGACCCGCGCTCATCGGACATCCGGTACAGTTACAGCGCGGCGGCCGACACCCTGGAAACCTGGTGGCGGCGGAGGCTGTTTGCTCGCCCTGCTGCCGCCAGCACCGAATGACAATCGGACCGCTCACCCGGTAAAGGGGCGGTCTTTTTTCATGACCGCTCAGCCGAACGGGGAAATCGCTTTCTTGGTCCCAAGGAGTGGGAGCAGGCGAAGCGGGTCGAGTCACGAAGTGCATCTCAACCAACGACAACCTGATTGCGACCGTTGTTTTTCGCCTTATAAAGCGCCTGATCCGCTTCAGAAAGCATGGATTCGAAAATGTCCGCGCCGTCATGGTCCGGTCGGAACTCGGCCGCGCCGATACTGACCGTACAATTCAGTTCGATTCCGTCTTCCCGAAAGGGCGTGGACCTGATCCGATTAATAATTCGGTCCGCGAAAACCCCGGCCTGATGCTTATCGGCGTTGGTGGCCACGACCACGAACTCTTCCCCGCCATATCGCCCCAACAAGTCCGAGCCTCGCAGCCCATCGGCCAGCAGGCCGGAGACATGTCTCAGCACCCGGTCCCCCACCGGGTGGCCATAGTTGTCATTGACCTTTTTAAAGTGATCGATATCGATCATCAGGGCGGAACATGGCTGGCTTGCCCGCTGGCAGACCTCGAGCATCGTCTTGCCCTGCTCCATCAAATGCCGGCGATTGAACACACCGGTCAACTGATCGGTGGTGGCCATGGTTTGAATCCGGGCAATGTGCTGTTCGATTGTTTCGGCCATCAGATTGAACGACCGGCAAAGCGATCGGACCTCGATCGGAGCGTACTGCATCTCGTCCGGGGAAATCCGGTGATCGTAACGACCGCTTTTCATCAACTCCGTCCCGCGATCCAATGATTCAATCGGCCTGGAAATGAACCGGGCCAGCCGATAAGCGATCGAAAGAGCCGCGACCAGAGTCAGGAGGGCGCAGGCCAGGATGACCGCCTGGAGGGTCCAGAACGGCCGGAGCGCCTCCGACCGAAGCAGTTCACCAACGACCAGCCAGCGGCCCCGGTTGGCCCGACTATAGACGCCCATGACCTCAAGCCCCTGATAATTCTGGTAATACCCCCCTGGCTCGATTCCCCGCCCGGCGTCTTCCATGATCCTTGTTCTCGGCTGAAGCCGTCCCTGGCTTCCCCGGGCCAGATACGGGGTTTCCCCGGAATGTTCCGGTATCTTGAGCGAGGAAATCAGAAACCCATGACCATCGATCAGGTAGGTCGCGCCTTCCCCCCCGACACCGCTGGTCTTGACGACTTGGTTCAGGGCGTCGAGGCTGACCGGGCCGAACACCACGCCATGAAATTTGCCGTCCTTATAAACCGGGTGGGATATGATGACCGTCGGCCGACCCGAGTTCCGGCCGATAAGCACGTCGGAAACATAAGGCTTTCCCCGCGAACCCTTGATGAAGTATTCGCGGTCCGACAGGTCTTTACCAGGCCCGAAGGTCATGTCGATGCGGGCAATGCCGTCCGCGTCCACGAATACCATGCTGTAAAACTCGTTCTGGTTCCGAAGAAAGACATCGAAACACTGCTTCATGCCGGACAGGTCGAAATCTTTCATTTCCGACAGGGCGGCCAGTTGCCGGATGTCCAGAATCCGCTCGGCCAGCCATTGATCGATGAACCGGCCTTGGAGACTCACCGAATATGTCAACTGCTCCGTGCGGTTCCTTGTGATATTGGCCAGGGCGACAAGGGTGCTGAATAACACGAGCCCCCCGAGCAGAAACAGGATGACCGTAATTATCAGGACGTAGAGACGCCCCCTCATCCCTTTGGCGCCGATCTTCATGTGCACTCGATCGATGAGGCCGTCCAACCGGGACGATTTCATGATCCGTTCCTTTCGAAACAGCTGAATGATGCAATTACATTCGGGTTCGTCCCCACGAACCCTTGCTCGATTTATCCGGCGGACAGGGCTTCCAGTTTCTGGCGGAAAAAGACGGGGTAGGTGTCGATCTTTTTAAGCAGCCCGGGGAGCAGGCGCCTGGCCGTTACGTCCTCCAGGGTCGAACCGCCCCAGCCGAACACCCGCAGATATTCCTCCAGGAAGGGGACCGGGGTCCCGGGATCGGCCTCGTCCATGATGCGATCGTGGCAGAGGTGGGCCAGGTACAGGAGGGAAACGTTGTCCCGTACATCCTGGGGCAGCCGGGCCGGCGGCGCGAACTCGGGATGGCATTGATATTCGACCGCCTGGCATATCGCCGGCGGCAGGTCCCAGGACTCCAGAAGCAGGGCGCCCATCAAGGCCCCGTCCATGGCCTGGATGAAGACTCCGAGGTTGGGGTTGGCTTCCATCAGCCGGCGAAGGACGCATAGCCCCAGTTCGTGCATCAGGCCGATCGTGGCGATCTCGATGGGCCGGCCGACCTGGGAGGCCTGGGACAGCCGGAAGGCCAGGTGTGAAACCACGACGGCGTGCCGATGGAGCTTGCGGAAGAACGGGGTGTCCGGCATGGTCCGTCTGATCCCCACGGTCATGAGCAGGCGATAGACCTCGTTGAATCCCAAAAAGGCCATGGCGTCCCGTATGTCCGCCAGCGGATTTTGAAATCCGTAGTAGTGCGAATTGGCGATCCGAAGAACCGTCTCGGCCGGTTCGGCCCCGGTCTTGATCTTCTCCGCCGCCTCGGCCGGCGACTGCTTTTTTTCGACCAGGCCCACGATCAGGTCTCGGGCAAAGTCCGGCAGCCGGGGCGTCTTGCCGATGACCCCCTGGATCATGTCCGAAGCGGCATACTCGGCCCGGGTCCGCTGGCGGGTCGTCTGGATGTAATCGACGAGTTGCCGGGCCGTGCCGTGGAGGTCCTTTTCCTTGCGGGCCAGATCGCCGACTCGGGCGCTGGCCAGATCGTTGAGCCGCTTGAAAAAGTACAACTGGGTCTTTTCGTTGAGGGCGTTCAGGGTGGACTTGTGCAGGGCCATGACCCGGGACTTTTCGGCGGCTACGACCGAGGCGGTCCGGGGAACCAGCATGGTAAAAGCGATTTCACCGACCCAGTCGCCCTGTTGGAGCAAGGCGATCTCCTCTTCCTGGCCGCCCATGTCCCGAACGACCCGAAGCTTCCCGTCCAGGACCACATAGGCGGTCTGGTCCGTATCACCCTCCCGGATCAGAATATCGCCCGGCGCCAGCATTTTGATGGGGGCCAGGCTGTAGAGCGTGTTGCGGTCCTGCTCGCTCAAGCCCTCGAAAATCGCTTGACGGTCCTTGGTCCCTGAATCGCTCACTTTCGTCCTCGCCTCGGTTTCTTATCGGGTCTTTTCAACATAATATAAAACCGGACGGAAATAAAGCCCCGGCCGCCCGCGCGGCCTCGGGCCTCAGGCCTTTTGGACCTGAACCCGGGTGGTGTTGAAAATCGAAGCGCCGCCCCGGGTGTACGTATCCGGAGTCAGAACATTGGGGTTGCCGCCCCGGTCGAGGCCGTTTTCGTCAGGATCGAACCAGGCCCCTTCAAAGATGCAGACCACACCGGGCATGATGCGTTCGGTGACTCTGGCCGGAATGGAAAGCCGTCCCCGGTCGTTGAAGGCAAGGACTGCATCGCCCTCGGCGATGCCCCGGGTCCGGGCGTCGGCCGGGTTGATCCATATCCGGTGAGGGTCTGCTTCCACCAGCCAGTCGATCTTCTGCATGTCGGAATGGACCCGGTTCGAGGGATGAGGCGATACCAGTTGAAGCGGATATGACTTCGAGGCCGGGTCCAGCCGGTCCTCGGGCGTCGGCAGGTACTTGGGGATCGGAGGACAGGCCGGGTCGTTCATGGCCGCCACGCGTTCTGAATATATCTCGATTTTCCCCGAAGGCGTGGGAAAGGGATTGCGGTCCGGGTCCTCGATCTGGGCTTTGAAGGCCACGTGGGGTCCGGCGGGTTGGAGGCGGTGGATGCCTTTCCGGCGGAAGGCGCCGGAATCCGGTATCGGGGTGGCGGTTTCCGGGTTTTTTTCCACAAAGGTCCTCAGCCAGTCTTCTTCGTCAAACGTCCCGAATTCTTCCAGCCCCAGCTTTGCGGCCAGGGCCATGGCGATTTCCAGGTCCGACCGGCAGGCCCCCAGCGGCTCGATGGCCCGGTTGACCGCTGTATAGTAAAGGCCCGACGGCCAGCCCCGGGTCAGGTCGTTTCTCTCCGCCGCGCTGGTCACGGGAAAAATGAGGTCGGCGAAACGGGCCGTCGGGGTGAGAAACAGTTCGGAGACGATCATGAACTCGAGCTGCTTCAGGGCCCTGGCGGCCTTGTTGGTGTTCCCGAGCTGGTTGAGGAAATTGTTGCCCAGAAACCAGGCCAGCCTGATGTCGGCCGGGTATCCGCCCCGGGTCCCTTCCAGGATGGCGTCGAATATCCGGTTGGTGTGAATCCGTTTTTGCAGGCGCAGGTTCAGGTCCAGGGAGCCGCGCAGGGACGGTCCGCCGGCTTCGACCGGGTTCCTGACCCCCGGGATCATGGGCGCGGCGTACATGTGGCCGAAAGGCAGGTTCATGAAGGCCCCGCCGACCCCGCCTCCGGAGCGTCCGATGTTTCCGGTCATGGCGGCCAGGGTGATGGCCATGCGGCTGAACTGCTCGCCCATGGCGCTGCGGGCCGGCCCGTGGGCATCCATCAGGGCCGCGGGTTTGATGGTCGCGTAGGCCCGGGCCAGCGCGGTGATGCGATCGGCCGGGGCGCCGGACAGTTCGGCGGCCCAGCGCGGCGTCTTGGCCGTTTTGTCCTCCAGGCCGAGCACGTAGTCCCGAAACCGGTCGAACCCGATGGTGTACCGGTCGAGGAATTCAAAATCGCACAGGCCTTCCTCGATCATGACCCAGGCCATGGCCGCCATGACCGCCGTGTCCGTGCCCGGATGGACGGGGAGCCATTCATGGGCCAGGACGGCGGCGGAATCGTGGTAGCGCGGGTCGATGCTGACGATCCGGGCTCCGGCCTCCCGGGCCCTGACCAGCTCGTACATGGTGTTGGTCCCGGTAATGACCCGGGCCGGGTCGTAGCCCCAGAGCAGAATCAGACGGGCGTTGAGCAGATCGTCGCGGCTGTGGCCGGTCAGGGGCGTGCCCAGTTGCGTTGTGGCCGCCCAGATGGGGCCTTCCGAGGACACGTTCCCGTAATGGGTCGTATACCCGCCGAACAGACTCAACAACCGGCCCGTGGCCCTGGCCCCTTCATGCAACGATCCCAGGTATCCACCGCTGACCGCCAGGAGGATGCTCGCGCTGCCGTATGTCTCCTTGACCCGCTCGAGTTCCCCGGCCGCGATTTCGAGAGCCTCCTCCCAGGAAATGGGCTCGAATCGTCCCTCGCCCCTGGGCCCCACCCGTTTCTGCGGCTGGAGCAGGCGGTCGGGATGATGGACGTGCTTGCGGTAGGCGCGGCAACGCAGGCAGGTTCTGAGTTGGTCCGGTTCGGCGGCATCGTCGCCTTCGATCCGGATGATGACGTTGTCCCGAACGTGCAGCCGGAGCGGGCAACGCCCGCCGCAGTTGAACGCCGAGGTGGTCCGGACGATTCTCACTTCCGAATCCGCGGGAAAGGGGGGCGATGCGTTCATGCGAGACTCCCGAATCCGCCCGTCAGGGCCGCTTGGCCCGGATGACCACGGCCGGTCTGGTCCGTTCGAAGTATTTGAACCCTTCGGCCTGAAGGTCGTTGCCGTATTTGCGTTCCAGTTCCTCGATCGGCCCCGCGTCCAGGGCCCGGACCGGGCAGGCCTCGACGCAGTTGGGCAGCCGGCCCGCTTCGAAACGGTCCAGACAGTAGTTGCACTTGCGCATCCTGGCCCCCGGTTCCGGGCCGAACTGGGGGGCGTCGTACGGGCAGGCCTTTCGGCACTTCTCGTCGCAGGCCTCGTTGCCCAGGCAGGCCTGGGTGTCCACCACGACAATGCCGTCCCCTTCCCGCTTGGAAATGGCGCCGGCCGGGCAGGCCAACACGCAGACCGGGTCCAGGCAGTGCCAGCAGGGGGCAATGGTGTAGGCCACGAAGACTTCGGGAATGCGGCCCTGTTCCGTATATATCAAACGCATCCAGTTTTCGGGTCCGGCCGGGATGTCGTGCCAGTCCTTGCAGGCCACCCGGCAGGCGCTACAGCCCGTGCAACGGGTCTGGTCGAAATAAAAGCCGATCTGCATCATTCCTCCTCCCCTATCCCGGTAAATTCATGAAGAAAACCATTGAAAGCCCAAATAAACCATCTAATCGAATAGTCATGATGGATTTCGGACTGTCGGCCCATTGAAAAAGCGTATTGCTTGTCCCGAAAAAAAAATCCCATGTTTTCCTTCACCCGCGGCGAGGCCATCTTTCGCCTCCGGCTTTGTCAACCGGGCAACGCCTTTTCAACCTGAACCAGGTTCGTGTTCATCACCGCGGCCCCGCCGCCCGAGTACCCGTCCCGGGTCAGGGTGTTGGCGCAGGCGCCCCGATCCACGCCGTTTTCGTCCGGATCGTACCAGGCCCCTTCGAAGATACTGACCACGCCGGGTATGATCCGCTCGGTCACCCAGGCCTCGATGGCCACCCTGCCCCGGTCGTTGAAGGCGTGAACCTCGTCGCCGGTCTTGATACCCCTCGGCTCCGCGTCGACCGGATTGATCCATATGCGATGCGGTTCGACCTCCCGAAGCCAATCGACCTTGTACAGCTCCGAATGGACCCGGTTTTTGGGGTGGGGGGTCAGAAGCTGCAGGGGATACATCTCGGCCAGCGGATCGAAACGGTCCTCGGGCGTGCGCATGTATTTGGGTATGGGCGGACAGAGCGGGTGATTCATCTCCTCCACGCGCCGGGAGTAAATCTCGATCCGGCCCGACGGAGTGGAGAAGGGGTGGTTTTCGATGTCTTCGATCTGCTCCCGGAAGGCGATGATGGGTTCGGGCAGCCGGAGCCGATGAATGCCTTCCCGCCGGAACTGATCGTAATCCGGGATCAGAGGCCCGGTTTCCGGATTCTTCTCGACAAAGGACTTGAGTATATCGTCCTCGGTAAAGGGGTTGAAGTTCTCGAAACCCAGCCGTTCGGCCAGATCGCCGGCGATGTCCAGGTCGGACTTGCATTCGCCCAACGGCTCGATGGCCCGGTTGGTGAAGCAGAAGTACGGGCCGGAGGGCCAGGGCCGGGTCAGGTCGCTGCGTTCGGCCGCGCTGGTCACCGGCAGCAGCAGGTCGGCGTATCGGGCCTGAGCGGTCATGAAGAGCTCGTTGACGGCCAGGAACGGAAGCTGTTTCAGGGCCCGGGCGGCCTTGTTGCTGTTGCCGGTCTGGTTGAGATAGTTGTTGCACATGGACCACATCATTTTGATATCGGCCGGATGGCCGCCTGCCTTTCCTTCCAGGATGGCATCGAATATCCGGTTGACGTGGACCCGCATGATGACCCGGTCGCGGATGTCCAGGGTGCCCTTGATCTTGGGTCCCTTGAGTTCGACCGGGTTCTTTCCCGCCGGTATGGCCGACATGCGGAACATGTGGCCCACGGGGATGCCCATGAGGCCGCCGCCGGCCGAGCCGCCCGGCCGGCCCACGTTGCCGGTCATGGCGCAGAGGGTGCAGGCACACCGGTTGTACTGCTCGCCCATGGCGCTTCGGGCCGGTCCCTGGCAGTCCATCAGGGCAGCGGGCCTGGTCGTGGCATACTCCCGGGCCAGACGAACAATGGTCTCGACGGGCACGTCCGATATCTCGGAAGCCCAGGACGGCGTTTTTTCCCGGCCGTCCTCCCGCCCCAGCACGTAGTCCTCGAAACGGTCGAACCCAACCGTGTACCGATCCAGAAAGTCCCGGTCGCACAGGTTCTCCCGGATCATGACAAAGGCCATGGCCACCATGACCGCCGTGTCCGTGCCGGGCCGGATGGGAATCCATTCGTGGGCCAGGACGGCGGCCGTGTCGTGATAGCGCGGGTCCACGGACACGATCCGGGCGCCGTTCTCCTTGGCCCGGATCAGGTGATACATGGTGTTGGTCCCGGAGATCATCCGGGCCGGGTCCCAGCCCCAGAGCACGATCAGTTTCGAGTTCATCAGGTCTTCGCGGCTGTGGCCGACCATGACCGAGCCGTAGGTGGTCAGGGAGGCCCAGACCGCGCCTTCGGAGGAGATGTTGCCGTAGTGCGTCGTGTACCCCCCGAACTGGTTCAACAGCCGGGCCGCGGCCCGGCCGCCGTTGTGCAGGCTGCCCAGGTACCCGCCGCCGGAGGCCAGAAAGATGCTCTCCGGACCGTAATGGTCCCGGACGTGTCGAAGCCGGCCGGCCAGGGTTTCCAGGGCCTCGTCCCACGATATCCTCTCAAACCGTCCTTCCCCTTTTTCCCCGGTCCGCTTCATGGGATGCATCAGCCGCTCGGGATGGTGAACCATCTGCCGGTAGGCCCGGCAGCGCAGACAGGTCCGGAGCTGGTCCGGTTCGGGTGCGTCGTCGCCTTCGATCCGCACGATTCGGTTGTCCTTGACGTGCAGCCGGAGAGGGCAACGGCCTCCGCAGTCGAAGGTCGAGGTGGCCCTGACAATCCGGGTCCCGGCTTCGACCGCCTCCGTGGCATTCAGGTTCATGCCGTCCTCCTTGGTCTTTTCAATTCCGCCGAAACGGCGGATGAGTCGGATACGCCGCCCAGGACTGCCCCCTGGCGACGCTACAGAAATAAAATGTTACATTGAACATACGGGTATGACGAAAATTCTGCAACGGGGAAAAAATGGGGGCCCGGTCACCCGGGCCCCCACGCAATTGCCTGATCGATCGACCTGGCCGCGATCGAATCCGGGCCGGTCTCAGGCCTGCCCGGCCGCCCGGTCCCGGAGCTCCCGCCTCAATATCTTGCCCACCGGACTCTTGGGCAGAGTCTCAATGAAAAAGACCTGTTCCGGGGCCTTGAAGGACGACGTCTTGCCCTTGAAATGGTCCTTGACCTTGTCCGCGGTCAGGTCGGAATCGGGGCGCTTGACAACGTAGGCGATCACTTTTTCACCGTAAACCGGGTCGGGCGCGCCCACGATGGCCGCCTCGGCCACTCCCGGCATCGTATAGAGAATCTCCTCGAGCTCGGCCGGGAAGATGTTCTCCCCGCCCCGGATGATCATATCCTTCTTCCGGTCCACGATATACAGCCAGCCATCCTCGTCCAGATAGCCCATGTCGCCGGTATGCAGCCAGCCTCCGCGCAGGGCCTCGGCCGTGGCCTCGGGCCGGTTCAGGTAGCCCTTCATGATCGCGGGTCCCTGGAGGACGACCTCGCCGATCCCCCCGGGCGGCAGTTCCTTGTCCTGATCGTCGAAGATGGCCAGCTTGGTGTTGTAGTAGGCCTTGCCGGCCGAACCGGGCATGTAGGGCCAGGTCAGCCGGTTGGCGGAGCCCAGACCGGTGCTTTCGGTCTGGCCGTATATTTCCCGGACCCGACAGCCGTACTTTTCCTGAAAGGCCTTGGCGATCTCGACCGGCAGGGTCGAGGCGCCGCAGACGACCTCTTCCATGGAAGACAGGTCGTACTGGCCCACGTTGGGGTGGTTGAGGATGAAGATGAGGATGGTCGGCACGGCGGCCATGGTGTTGCATCGATGCTCCTGGATGAGCCTCATGTACTTTTCCGGTTCGAACCAGGGCATCTGGACGCCGTACGAATCGGCCAGGCGTTCCGGGATCATGTACCCGGCGTTCATGACGCCCACACCGAAGATATGGGCCATGGGCAGAGCGCTGATGCTGATCCGTCGTGTCTCGATGTGTTCGAGCCCGGCCACTTCATTGGCCGCGTCGGCCGAGGCAAACAGATTGCCGTGGGTCAGCATGACGCCCTTGGGCTTGCCCGTGGTTCCGGCCGTGTACATCATGAGGGCCACGTCGTCATCGTCGATCGAGGGCAGGCCCTCGGTCCGATCCTCTTGAATCAGCGTTTCCAGGCTGAATTCGGGGATGACCGCCCCCGGATCGTCCTGGCCGCCGGAAATCACGATCCAGCGGACAAAGTCCAGACCCTGGACGGCCTCCCGAACCTTGGCCAGATTCATGATGTCGGTGACGATGCCCGGGGCCCTGGAGTCCTCGAGCACGAAGCGCAACTCGGGCGCGGTCAGGGTGAACATGACCGGCAGGGCCGCGGCGCCGGTTCGAAAGATACCTCCAAAAACCACGTAGACCGCGGGATCGTTGATCATGTACATCAGGCCGAAATCGCCCTTCTTCAGCCCCAGCCGGCTCAGAGCGGCATGCAGCCGTCGGGCCTTGTCGGCAATTTCGACGTTCGTGTACCACTGGTCCTCGAAAAACAGGGTTCTGCGTTCGCCGAGACGCTGCAGCGCCTCTTCGGCCAGGACCGGGATATTCATCGGGTACCTCCTCACGACATCCGTACGACTTTCTAGAACATGCGGAGCGGGCGCATTCCTCGCGGCTTGCCCCGGGGAGCTTCAACCTGAAAATGTGTTGGTCGGAAGTAGTATAGAGAGGTCGGGAACCGGCTGTCAAGGCCGATCGCCCAATTTGATTTGAAAATCAATCCTCGATCTGGGCGATGACCTGCTCGATCTGGGCGACCAGTTCCGTGAACAGTTCACGGACCTGGTCGACCCGCCCGTCCCGGGCCATGCGTTCCAACTCGATGGCCAGGCGGAAGCTCGACGTCGCTCCGATCGTGCCGGTGTAGCTTTTCAGGGTATGGGCCAGCGCCGAGGCGGATTTCAGGTCGTTGGCCGAGATGGCCCCGTCAAGCGCTTTCATCCTGGCCGGCACGTCCTCCCGGAAAACCTTTCGCAGTTCGTCCCGCAGGGCCATGTCGCCGCCTACACGGCGCAGGGCTGTCGTCTGGTCCAGCAACGAAGAGCTGCTTTCGTCGGGCGGGAGGTCCGGAGGATCGACGGAGCCCCGTCCATCACCGGCGGCGATTCGCCCCAAGGCCCTGGCCATGTCATCAAGGTCCACGGGCTTGAGCAGGTAATCATCCGCGCCCGCCTCTTCGGCCACCCGCTTGAACTCGGGCAGGACGTGGGCGGTCAGGGCGATGATCGGCACGCCCCGGACCTCCTCTCCGGCCCGGCCGTCCCGAATGTGGCGGATGGCCTCGAGGCCTTCCATTCCCGGCATCTCCAGGTCCATCAACACCACGTCGAAGGGATGTTCCCGCAAGGCTGCCAGCGCTTCGAGGCCGTTTTCGGCCACGCGGGCATCATGGCCCAGGCGGTCCATAAACTTCAGGGCCACCTTGACATTGAACGGGTTGTCCTCGGCCACCAGAACCCGCAACCGGCGGTACGGCCGATCGAAGACGCCGGCCTCCGCTTCCTCGGGATGAGTTTCGGAGAGGGGCTCCTTGCCCGGCTGGAACACGGCCCGGAAATACAGGCGGGAGCCCCGGCCCGGCTCGCTTTCAACCCACAGGTCGCCGCCCATCAGCCGGACCAGGCGCCTGGAAATGGCCAGCCCCAGGCCGGTACCGCCGTACCGGCGAGTCATGGAAGCATCCGCCTGGCTGAAAGACTCGAATATCCGCTCCCAACTGTCCCTGGGAATGCCAATGCCCGTATCGGTCACGGAAAACTGGAGCACGACGTCCCCCCCGGTTTCCGACTCCCCGGTCCGGCCTTCCCACACGCCCGCCTCGATGCCCACCCGGCCGGCATCGGTGAACTTGACGGCGTTGCCCACCAGATTGATCAGCACCTGCCGGAGCCGGATCGGGTCCCCTTTGATGAAGCGCGGCAGGTCGGAGGATTGGATCAGATCGAACTCCAGGCCCTTTTGTTCGACTTCGGCCCGGAATGAATTCTCGACTCGATACAACAGCCGATGCAGATCGAAATCGACCTGCTCGATTTCAACCATGCCGGACTCGATCTTGGACAGGTCGAGGATGTCGTTGATAACCGTGAGCAGGTGGCGTGAGGAGTCGGCGATAACTTCCAGATTCTCGCGCTGATCGTCCTGCGGGTCGGTCCTGAGGGCCAGGTCCGCCATACCCATGATGGCGTTGAGCGGCGTCCGTATTTCGTGGCTCATGTGGGCCAGGAATTCACTCTTGGCCCGGTTGGCTTCTTCGGCCGCCTGCTTGGCCTCGGACAGCATCTGCTGGTTGAAGGCCAGTTCCCGGAAAATGATATCGAACGGCCGGGTCAAAGCGATGACGATGATCGCCCGGTAAATCAGATAATAAGAGGTGATCTTCACATAATGCCCCACCAGGTTGGACAGTCCGTGGGTGCTGACGTAAAAGGTGAAAGCCAGTTCGGAAACCACGGTCAGGCCCATGGACCAGACCAGGAGGGTGAAGACCTGCCCTTCGAACCGGGACCGGTTTTTCAGAAGCAGGATAATGTCCAGGACCAGGATCGAGGAAATGATGTACTCGCTCAGTTTTTTGAACCAGGTCAGTCCCTGGCCGGGGACGAAACAGAACGGGAATATTTTCCATTCGAATATCGAAGCCAAAACGGTGACGGTGATCAGGAGATAGATCGAAAAGACCAGATTGGCGTGCATTCGGGCGCGGCCGGGCAGAAACCCGAAAGCCGCCAGCAGAGAGAGGCTTTCCATGTACCGGGCCGCGATCCAGAGCTGGGTGGCGGTGTTGCCGTCGTTTTCGAAGATCGGCATGCCCCGGTAGGCCAGGGTGTGGACCAGGTCCAGGCCGCCGACAAAGAAGTATGCGATGCCGATGAAGACCAGATAGGCGTTTTCGATGTGCCGGCGGGAGTTCCAGGCGATCATGAACAGGGAGAAGGCCACGACGATGCTGAACAGCTCGGCCAGGGTGTGAAAAAGCAGATAATCATACAGGCTGGCCGCGTACAGCCCCGCAGCCAGAGAAACGCCGGAAACAATAAAAATTAGTTTCGAATATTTCATCGCGTGCCCCGCCGACAACACCGCCGGCCATTCCTCGCCCTGTATTTCATATTAAAGAAAAGTCCGGCCAGGGGTCAATGAAAAAGCCGATTCATCCATGACCTTTGAGTCTTTGGCGGCATTAAAGAACCGCCCTGTCGCGCCCTCCATCCAACGCACGGAACTGATGCTCAAATTATGGCCTTTATCCCCGGGTGGCCTTGGGTTAAGGTATGATCCATAAATCAACGGAGGAGGGTGCAAAGATGCAAACCGTGGAATATCGTGTTTCAGATCATGTCGGAACGATCGCCATGAACCGCCCGGAGCGGCACAACGCGCTCGGCTACGATCTGCTCGACGACCTGGACGAGGCCTTCGACCTGGCCGAAGCGGACGACGCGGTCCGGGTGGTCGTACTCCAGGGCAACGGGCCGTCATTCTGCTCGGGCTACGACCTCAAGGGCAGCTACTACATCCACGGCCCCAGGTCGGGGGTCGCGGAATGGAACGTCAAAGAGGCCATGCTGAACCTGCGGGGGATCGAGGCCCGGTACATGCGCATCTGGAACTTCCCCAAACCCACCGTGGCCAAGGTCCACGGGTATGCCCTGGCCGGGGGCTGCTACCTTCAGATGCTCTGCGACGTCAGCGTGGCCGCCGAAGACGCGGTCCTGGGGCACCCGGCCATGAAAAGAGGCGGCGTAAGCAGCATGCCGCTGTGGCAGGTTCTGCTGGGCCCCAAGAAGGCCCGCTATCTGCTCATGACCGGACGGACCGTGGACGGCCGGGAAGCCGAACGCATCGGCCTGGTCAGCCTGGCCGCCCCACGGGACCGCCTCGACGAAACCGTGGCCGGGATCGCCGCGGATATCGCCGCCGTGGGAGTTGCGGACGCTTTTCAAAACAAGGAGGCCCTGAACACCCTGATGGAAATCCAGGGTCTGGGCGCGATGTTTCGATACGCAGGCCAGATGAATTCCATCCGTTTTGTCAACCGGGACAAATCGAAATCTTCTTCAGAATCGGAATGACCGGGGTCTCCAGGCCGCTTCGGCCCCTCCCCATCTTGCGCCCGGGCCGATTTTATGTTTAGTTGGCCCGGATCGGGCCTTGCCGGCCCGCACAAGGAGGACCAGGAATTATGATGGACAAGACGCAGCAACCCGGACCCCTGGAAGGCGTCCGGATCGTTGAATACGGCGTATTTCACGCCGGTCCGGGAGCCACGGCCATACTCGGCGACATGGGGGCTGACGTCGTCAAGATCGAAAACGGTTCCGGCGACCCTGAACGGTTCTGGACCAACGTGGGCCGCTTCGATTTCGCCATGGACAACGGTGAAAGTCTGATGTTCGAAGTCTCGAACCGAAACAAGCGGGGCATCTATCTCAACATCCAGACCGGACCCGGCCGGGAGGTCTTCCACCGCCTGATCCAGGGCGCGGACGTATTCATGACCAATCTGCGCAAAAGCACCAAGGCCCGGATGGGCCTGGACTACGAGCGTATTGCCCGGGTCAATCCCCGCATCGTCCACGCCAACGTTTCCGGTTACGGCCCCGAAGGCCCCATGAGCGACCTGGGCGCCTTCGACCCCCTCGGACAGGCCCGCTCCGGCATGACCTTCATCACCGGCTCCGACCACCCCCTTCTCATCCATCTCGGCGTCCTGGACCAGGCCACGGCCATTGCCGCCAGCCACGCCATCCTGGCCGCCCTCTTCGCCCGGGAGCGGACGGGCCGCGGCCAGGAGGTTCACGTCTCCCTTTACAGCACCGGCCTTTGGCTCCTGTACTGCAACATGATGGGCAACAACCTGATCGGCGCGGACATGTCCAAAATGGCCTGGGACCGGAGCCACAACAACCCCCTGCGCAATGCCTTCGTCTGCAAGGACGGCAAATGGATACTGGGCACCCATCATCCCGAATCCCGCTACTGGCCCACCTTCTGCCGGGCCACCGGCCAGGACCAGCTCCTGGACGACCCCCGTTTCGCCGATGACCAGGCCCGCAAGGCCAACTGTCCCGAGCTGGTGGCCCTCTTCGACCGGGTCTTCGCCGAAAAGACCCGCGACGAGTGGATGGACCTGTTCATCCCCCTCGGCCTCATGTTCTGTTCGGTCCAGGAACTCAAGGAGGTCAACCTGGACCCGCAGGCCCTGGCCAACGACTACGTCGTCCCCTTCCATCATCCCCGTCTGGGAGCAGTCCTCATTCCAGGATACCCGGCCCACTTCTCCGACGCTCGGGCCGGAACCCGCGGACCGGCCCCCCTGCTGGCCGAACATACCGACGAGATACTGACCGAACTCGGCTACTCCGGCCAGGACATCGAAACCTTGAAACAGGACGGCGCCGTAAGACAGCGGACGTAAGCCCCGTGTGGCCCTTCCCGCCACGAATTTTCCCCGAAACCTGACCGATCCGGCCCGGGGCACGACCCACCGCCTCGCCCCGTGCTTCCGTACCCGGACATTGATGACCACCGGCAGTGCCGGTGGTTGATTGAACCATTTTCATGGCTTGTTCCGCCTCAAAAGGCATATACGATTCCAAGTTCCTGCCCGGTCCCGGTTTTTTGTCCTTGACATTTAATTTAACTGACGGTAGATAATTTACTTATAGTAAAAATACGGCTGGGAGACCGACATGTACACCCGGCAAAACCACCGCCAGGCCATCCAGGACCGCAAGCACCGGGAACGAGAGCATCGACGCCAGACCATCCTGGCCGCCGCCAAGCGCGTCTTTTTCTCCAAAGGCTACGCCAAGGCGACCATGGATGAAATCGCCATGGCCGCCGAGATCAGCAAACCGACCATCTATCAATATTTCAAGACCAAGGACGACCTCTACTTTTCGCTTGTCCTCCCGGTCCTGGACGAACTCGACCGCCAGTGGGCCGAACTGGAGGCCGGACTCGAAGCCGGACGGTACCGAAGCGGGGCCCGGTTGGTTCGCGACCTGTTCAAGGCCTACTACCACTGTTACGAGACCTCGCCCGAGGGTTTCATGATTCTCGAGCTGCTTCAGCAGACCAACCAGGTCCGCGAACTGGGTGTTCGGACCCGGGCCGCTCTCAGCGAACGCGGCCGAAGCTCCTTTGCCCGGGGACGACATGTCCTGGAACTGGGAATCGAACAGGGACTGATCAGGCCGGTCGACGTCCACCAGGCGGCCGACATCCTCTGGGGTCTGTTCGTCGGGGTGGTTCAGTTGGAGATCATCAAGTCTCAGCAGAAACGTCCCGGCCTGAAGGGTGATGCCCTGGACAGACTGCTCAAACCGACCTTGAAACTGGCCGAGGCACTATTTACCGAGGCCCTGTGCGTCGAGGGCCGGGTTTGAGCCGGATCGTTTTCGAATAATGGATTTAATCCCGGATATTGCTGTTGGCTTCCAGGGCGGCGCCTCACTTCAATATCCGCGTTGAAAAAAGGAGGAACAGGCAATGAGTTTCGAGACGATTTTGTATGAAACCTCGGGCCGGATCGCCACCATCACCCTGAACCGTCCGGAGGCTTTCAATGCCATCCGGCCGCCCATGCCCGACGAGATCGAGCAGGCGGTGGGCATGGCGAACGCCGACCGGGAGGTCCGGGTCATAATTTTGCAAGGCGCGGGCCGGTCCTTTTGCGCGGGCTTCGACTTTTCCGGGGACCTGAAGCATTTCGAGGACTGGGGGGGCCAGCCGGGTTCCGACGACTGGGACCCCGGCCAGGACATCATGATGGTGACCAGCCCCTTTACCGGACCGGTACCCAAGTTCATGAGCATCTGGCGCAGCCCTAAACCGGTCGTGGCCCGGGTTCACGGCTGGTGCGTGGGCGGCGGCAGCGACCTGTCGTTGCTCTGCGACGTGATCATCGCCTCGGAGGACGCCCGGTTCGGCACGCCGTATTCCCGGGTCTGGGGCGTCTATCTGACGGGCATGTGGATCTACCGGCTGGGCCTGACCCGGGTCAAGCTGCTGGCCTTGACCGGGGATTCCGTCACCGGCCGTGAGGCGGCCGATATCGGTTTGATCAACAAGGCCGTCCCGGCCGAGCGGCTCGAGGAGGAGACCCGGTACTGGGCCGAGCGCATGGCCAACTGCCCCAGTTCGCAACTGGCGACTATGAAACTGGTCGTCAACCAGGCCTACGAGAACATGGGGCTGGGCACGACCCAGACGATGGGTGTGATCATGGACGGGGCCATGCGCAACACGCCGGAAGGCAAGGCGTTCGTCCAGACGGCCCTGGCCGGCGGCGTCGGGGCCGCGATCCGGGAGCGGGACCGCCCCTTCGGCGACTACACGCTCCTGCCGGACTCGGAAAAGCCCAAAGGCATGCCCTGACGCCGGCCGGGAATACCGGGCCATCTTTGCATCGCGCCTTAAACGTGTTATAAAACGTTTCATCGACTCAAACGAGGAACGAACGGCGCAAGGTCCGCGAGGAGCATCCGGGCCGGGATTTCCCCTTCCTGAAGTGGGCCACGCCCCATGTTCGATCGGCCCGTGCCCGGATCGATATGTTGACGAACTTTATCAGGCGGCGGGGCGTGGTCCGTGCGCCGCCCAGGAGGATTCATGTTGCTGGAAGGCAAGGTCGCATTGATCACCGGCGCGGCTCGCGGCATCGGCCGGGCCAGCGCCGCCGTCCTGGCCCGGGAAGGGGCCGACGTGGGCGTGGCCGACATCCTGCCGGAAGTGGATGAAACGGCCGAGGAAATCCGGGGACTGGGTCGCCGTTCCGTCTCGGCCCGGATCGACGTCTCCGACCCCGAACAGGTTCGCCGCGGTGTGGCTAAAATTCGGAAAGCCCTGGGCGACGTGGACATCCTGGTCAACAATGCCGGCATCGTCACCAACATCGCCCGCTTGACCAAGATGAGCATCGAGGCCTGGCAGCATGAGATTTCCGTCAATCTCTCCGGCGCCTTCTACATGGTCAAGGAGGTCGTCGCTCCCATGATCTCAAAGCAGTGGGGCCGGATCATCAACATCTCGTCCATGGCCGCCATCGGCGGACTGCACAAGCAGATCGCCTATGCCTCGAGCAAGTCCGGTCTTTTAGGCCTGACCAAGACCGTCTGCCTCGAACATGCCCGGGACGGCATCACCTGCAACGCCATCATGCCCGGCATGATCGGCACCGAACTGGTCAACATGATGCCCCGGGAAATCCTGGAAAGCGCGATCCGGACCACGCCGGCCCGCCGCGTGGGACGGACCGAGGAAATCGGCTTCCTTATCGCCTTTCTGGCCTCGGACCGGGCGGCCTTTATCAACGGCGTGGCCATCCCCGTGGACGGCGGCATGACGCTCAACACCGGCAGCCTGGGCAGCCGGAAGGAGGTCTTCGAAGCGGCCGGGAAAAACGACGGCTGAATGGACCCGTAGTCCGAGGAGGCGGGGCGATCGAGCCGCGCCCCGGTGAGACTCCCCCGGTTGGGTTCCACTTGAATGCTTCGGATGAATGAGTGCTTCGCCGTCTGTCGGCTCCCAAAGCCGAAGGTTTTTGGCGGAGCAGCGAAATGACAAAGCAATCAGCCGGAGGCTGATAAATCCGCCGGCGGGGATGAGTCTGGCCGGTTCCGGACCGGCCGGCTCATCTTCTCTATACGCTGTTTTTTCATCCATCTTCCAATCAAGAACCCAGGTGATTGTTTCGGCCGCACCGGTTGGAATTCCATGGACTCTTTATCCTGCGGGCTCGCATCTGAGCCCCTGAAGCATCTGGAAATCTGCCGGGCATCCCGGGAGGCGTCTTTTTCACTGGACCTTCAGTGGGACATCTGTTCGCTTTTCCTGAAATTACGGGGCCTCTATGCTTGACAGACCCGAAAAGATGGGGCTAAACTTATTCGTTCTAAAAATACGCTATGGCACGATGAGCAGCCCTTGAGGCCATTCCCGGGAGTTTATTCCCCGCTTTTCAAGGGAAAGGAGAACGATGGGATCGAACCACATCCTGACCGTTACCGATCTGCACCTGCGCTTCGGCGGCCTCGAGGTCTTGACCGGCGTGGACCTCCGGATGGGCGAGCATGAAATCCTGGCGGTCATCGGACCCAACGGGGCTGGCAAGACCAGCTTCATGAACTGTATCAATGGGTTCTATCGTCCCTACCAGGGCCGAATCGAATTCGCGGGCCGGGACATCACCCGGATGCCGCCCCACAAAATCGCCAAACTGGGCATATCGAGGACCTTCCAGAACATCGAATTGTACACCGGCCTGAGCACGTTGGACAACCTGATGGCCGCCCGCCATATTCACCTCAAACGCGGCGCCCTGGCGGGCTTTTTCTTTTTCGGTCCGGCCCGGCGGGAAGAGATCGAACACCGCCGGGCGGTCGAAGATATCATCGACCTCTTGGACCTCGAACCCATCCGCAAAAAGCAGGTCGGCCTGCTGCCTTACGGACAGCGCAAACAGGTGGAACTGGGACGCGCCCTGGCCACCGAGCCGAAACTGCTCCTTCTGGACGAACCCATGACGGGAATGAACGTCGAGGAAAAGGAGGACATGGCCCGCTTTATCCTCGACATCGCCGAGCTGAAAAAAATCCCCATGATCCTGGTGGAGCACGACATGGAGGTCGTCACCGACATCACGGACCGAGTGGTCGTGCTCGACTTCGGCCGAAAGATCGCCGAGGGAACGCCCGAAGAGGTCAAACAGCATCCGGACGTCGTTCGCGCCTATCTCGGGGCCGAGGAGGACGAAACCGATGAATCTTGATAACCCGGCCCGAAGTGAAACCGCGAATCAGCTACCGCCGCTTGACCCGGCGGAGGACACCCTGCCCAAACTGCTGCGGAAGCACTATCGGCTCCATCCGGACCAGGTGGCCATGCGGGACAAGGACCGGGGCATCTGGCAGCGCTACACCTGGCGGGACTATTTCGAAAAGGTCAAGTATTTCTGCCTGGGCATGATCGGCCTGGGCCTGGAGCCGGGAGACACCATTTCGATCCTGGGCGAAAACAAGCCGGAATGGTACTGGGCCGAATTGGCCGTCCAGTCCGCCCGTGGCGCGGCGGTGGGAATTTTCGCCGACTGCACCCCCCCGGAAGTCAAGTACTACGTCGAACATTCCGACTCCAGGTTCGCCGTGGTCCACGACCAGGAGCAGGTGGACAAGCTCCTGGAGATCAAGAACGAACTGCCCCTGCTCAAGAAGGTCGTTTTCTGGGACCCGAAGGGGCTTTGGAGTTATGACGATCCGATCCTCGTCAGCTTCGACCGCGTTCTGGAAACGGGACGCGAGTATGAGAACCGGCACCCCGGCCGTTACGACGAACTGGTCGATTCCGGCCGGGGCGAGGACGTCGCCGTCATCTGCTACACCTCCGGGACCACCGGTCTGCCCAAGGGGGCCATGCTCAGCCAGGCCTACGAAGTGGCCGGCATCCGGGAGTGGAGCAAACTGGACAACTGGTTCGAACGCGACTACGAATACCTGTCCTTCATCCCGCCGGCCTGGGCCACCGAACAGGGAATCGGCATTTCAGGTTCCCTGGTCGCGGACATCGTGGTCAACTTCCCGGAAGAACCGGAAACGGTCCAGGAGAACATCCGGGAGATCGGTCCGGACGTCCTTTTCTACGGGGCCAAACTGTGGGAATCGGTCAACCGGCTGGTCCAGGCCAAGATGATGGACTCGACCTTCCTGCGCCGCCTGATTTACAACCGCTTTCTTCCGGTCGGCCTTCAGGCCGCCGACATCCAGATTCAAGGCCGGCCCTTGAGCCTATGGTGGAAGTTCCTCTATTTCGTGGCCTACCAGGCTGTTTTCCGTTCCCTGCGCGACCGGCTCGGGCTCTCCCGGGTCAAGGTCATCTATTCGGCCGGAGGCGCCCTGAGCCCCGAGATCATCCGGTATTTCAAGGCCCTGGGGATCGAAATCAAGCTGTTTTACGGCAGCACGGAAATGGGCATCGTCTCCATACCCCGGGACGGCGAGTTGAAACCGGAAACCTCGGGCCGAATCGTGCCCTGGGCGGAGGTCAAATTCTCCGAGGACGGTGAAATCCTGGTCAAGAACCAGTTCATGTACGCCGGCTATTACAAGAACCCGGAAGCCAGCCGGAAAAAACTGGTCGACGGCTGGTACGCCTCGGGCGACTTCGGCAACCTGGACGACAACGGGCAGCTCATCGTCATCGACCGGATGGAAGACCTCAAACCCCTGGCCGGCGGGAAAAAGTTTTCCCCCCAGTACGCCGAGGTCCGGTTGCGCTTCAGCCCCTTCATCAAGGACGTGCTGGTCGTGGGAGGGGAAGACCGGACCTACGTCAGCGCCCTGGTCAACATCGACATCGAAAACGTGGGACGCTACGCCGAGGCCAACAAGATCGCCTACACCACCTACACCGACCTGTCCCAAAAGCCCGATGTAATCGAACTGGTTCGTGACGAGATTCTGAAAATCAACCGGTCTCTGCCCGATCACGCCCGGATCAAACGCTTCGTGAACATGCACAAGGAGTTCGACGCGGACGAAGCGGAACTGACCCGGACGAGGAAACTTCGGCGCGGTTTTGTCGAGGAGCGTTACGGCGAGCTGATCGGCGCCCTGTACGGCAAGGACTCCGAAATCACGATCGAGGCCGCGGTCACGTATCGGGACGGACGAAGCGGCGTCATCACCACCGCGGTCAAAGTCAATGACATGGATTAGCCCGGCGGGAGAGATTAACCGATGTTAGACTTCTTGCAGTTGTTGATCATGGGGCTCATGGAAGGGGGACTCTACGCCCTGATCGGGGCGGCGGTCGTCCTGGTCTACAAGTCCACCCAGGTGGCCAGCCTGGCCCACGGCCAGATTCTGGCCTTTGGCGCCTTTTTCTTCTACCTGTTTCTGGGACCGGCCGGCCTGCCCTGGCCCATCGCCCTGATCCTGACCCTGCTGGCCTCCGGCCTCATGGGCTTTGTCATCGAACGGGTCACCCTGAGACGGCTCATCGGACAGCCGCTTTTCGCCAGTTTTCTGGTCACCTTCGCCGTCTTCATGTTTTTCGACGGCATCTTCCAGCTTCTGATCAAGGGCCAGAGCCATTCCTTCCCCCATTTCCTGCCCAAGGGGGTGCTCCACTTCGGCGGACTGAACCTGCCCCAGACCCAGTTGGTCAGCTTCGTAACGGCCCTGGTGCTTTTCGGGCTGCTGGCCCTGTTCTTTCAGTACACCAAGGTCGGCCTGGGCCTGCGGGCCAGCGCCGAGGACCACCAGTTGGCCCAGAGCACCGGGATCAGCGTACGCCAGATATTTTCCATCATCTGGGTCATCTCGGCCATTGTGGCCGGCGTGGGGGGCATCGCCACCGCCTCGATCACGGACGTGCACTACTCCCTGCCCGCCCTGGGCATCAAGGGGCTGACCGTGGCGCTTTTCGGCGGCCTCGAATCACTGCCCGGCGCCCTGCTCGGGGGACTGCTTCTGGGAATCCTCGAGAACGTGAGCGCCGGATACCTGGACCCCATCGTCGGCGGCGGCGTCAAGGAAGTGGCCGCCTACGTCATGCTGCTGCTCATACTGTTGTTCAGACCCTACGGACTTTTCGGACTGGTCCGGATCGAGAGGATATGACATGAGACCCTGCGGCGTCTTCGATGAAAAATATACCCAGGACATCGCCATCGTCAGGACCTGGCAGCATTGGGCCATCCTGATCGGCGCCTTGATTCTCGTCTATCTCTTTCCCTTTTTCGCCTCGTATTACCTGATCGCCTTCATCAACATCACCTGCATCACCATCATCGTCGTGCTCGGCCTCCAGATCGTCAGCGGCTACTGCGGCCAGATATCCTTCGGCCAGCCGGCCTTCATGGCCGTGGGCGCATACGCATCGGCCATCCTGACCACCAAGGTCGGCCTGAGTTTCTGGCTGGCCCTGCCGCTTTCCGGCGTGGCCGCGGGCATCTTCGGGATTATCGGCGGCGCGCCCTCCCTGCGCATCAAAGGCTTCTACCTGGCCGTGGCCACCATCGCCATCCACTTCGTGACCATGTGGCTGATCCTGCACCTCAAGATCACCGGCGCGACCCAGGGACTGAACACCACCTCTCCCGAGTTCTTCGGCTATCCGCTGGACACCGATGAAACCATGTATTTCCTCATTGTCACCGTCATGCTGATCATGACCTTCGGGGCCAGGAACCTGGCCCGGACCAAGGTCGGCCGGGCATTCGTCGCCATCCGGGACAACGATCTGGCCGCCGAGGTCATGGGCATGAACCTGTACTATTACAAGCTGCTGGCCTTTTTCATCTCCTGCTTCTTCGCCGGCGTGGCCGGGTCCCTCTGGGCCCACCTGATCATGGTCGTCCACCCCGAGCAGTTCACCCTGAACCACGCCCTCTGGTATGTGGGCATGATCATCATCGGCGGCATGGGCAGCATCCCCGGCGTCTTCTTCGGAGTCTTCTTCGTGCGCGTCCTCGATGAACTCGTTCTCTTTACCGCGCCCATGCTGGTCGCCTGGTTCCCCTGGCTGGGCATGGCCCCGGCCTCATCCCTGAGTATCAGTGCCTTCGGCGCGGTCCTGGTCTTCTTCCTCATGTTCGAACCCCGGGGACTGGCCCACCGGTGGGAGATATTCAAGACCTCCTACCGGCTCTATCCGTTCGCGTATTAGACGCCGCGCCCCCGTGGGTCGGCGACAAGCCAAAAGGCGGATGTTTGTTAATGCAACCCAGACAGAACAAGGCAAGGAGGAAACGAATGATGACAAAGAAGGGATTGGCGTTGATTCTCGGCGTCCTGATGCTGGCCCTGGTCGCCGGGCCGCTACCGGGTTACGCGGAGGAGGCCAAAGAGGCCTATTATCTCAGCCTGAGCGACTTTACCGGACCCATCGCCGGCCTGGCCCTGGCCGGGTCCCAGGGGGAAGAGGACTACTTCAAATACTTCAACGATCAGGGCGGGTACAAGGGCGTCACGGTCAAGTACATCGGCGTGGACACCCGATACGACGTGGCCCGGGCCCTGTCCGCGTACAAACGCTATCGCAAAACGCCCCATCTCCTGCTGGTCAACACCATCAGCACCGGGCTGGGCAAGGCCATCTATCCGCTTATCGTCCGGGACAAGCTCATCAACCTGACCCCGGGCGATGGCGAGTTCCAGGCCAAGCTGAGCCGGACCTTCATCTACAGCACGCCCTACCAGGACGGCTTTGCCGCCACCCTGGACTGGGTCCTGGAAGACTGGAAGAAAAAAGGCAAAAGCGGCGCCCCGGTCGTCGGCCTGATCAGTTGGGACAACCCGTACGGACGGGAGCCCTACCGGGGCGGCAAGGAGTACGCCGAAAAGATCGGCATCAAGCTGCTGGACCCGGAACTCTTTCCTCCCGGCTCCCTCAAGCATGACGTCTGGCTGAACCGGCTGGCGAAAAACGGGGCCAACTACGTCTACGTCGGCGGCGTGGACCCGACCCAGACCAACGTCATCCGAGACGCCTACGCCTTGGGCCTGACCAAGGACATCCAGTTCATGACCGACTACTGGGGCCCGGACATGGGCGTCGGCGTCAAGGACCACCCCAAGGAGTTGGAAGGCAGCATCATCGTCAACTGCTTCATCCGGGGGACCGATGCCCGGTCTCATCCCCTGGGCACCAAGCTCTGGCAGCAGTACCGCAAAAAAAGCGTGGACGAAATGGTTTCGGCCTACTACATCGGGCTCTCCCATGCCATGCACTACGTGGCCGGGATGAAAATCGCCCTGGACGCCGGGGGGTTTGAAAAGCTGGACGGCGATGCCATGTACCAGGCCTATCAGCAACTGCACGGCAAGGAACTCACCCAGGGCATTACCGGGAAAACCGACTACAGCCCGACCTCCCGCCGCATGAGCCGGTACGTCAAGTTCTACCAGGTCACAGGCGGCAAGGTCGTGCCGGTCACCGACTGGAGAATGGCCCCGGACGCCGTCTCCCTGCACAAGTTCGAATAACGGCCGACCCGAGAGCAAGGAGGTATCGTTCATCATGAATACTTATCGGAAAACATCTGGATCGATCTTCCTCGCCATGGCCGTTCTGGCCCTGGCCTTAGGCGGATACGTCAACGCCCAGGCGGCCGACTTGCAGATCGCACCGGACCAGGCCGCCATCACGCCGGCGCTTCTCAAGGCGCCCATCGTCTTCAAGGGCTCCGGGTTCACGCCCAAGGAGATTATCGTCGTTGAAATGGTCATCCCCAAAGGCGTCCAGGTCAAAGGCGTCCAGGAGGGCGAGAACGTCGGCCTGGCCAACGGCAACGCCGACGAAGCCGGCAAGTTCGAAACCAAGATGGGGGCCATGGCCACCTTGAACACCCTCTTCCAGGTGGGTTGGACTCCCCTGATCAAACCGGACTTCTCCAAGGCCAGCCCCTTGCCGCCGGGCCAGTACGAGATACTCGCCACCGGCGTCGAGTCCGACTCGGTGGGCAAGGCCATGCTGACCATCCTGCCCCCGCCCCCGCCGGAGAAAAAGTGAGGCCGATAGCAGACTCATGCTCGTCCTGAACAACATCGAGGTCATCTACACGGACGTCATCCTGGTCCTCAAGGGCGTCTCCATGCAGGTCGAGCCGAAGCGGATCGTCACGCTTCTCGGCGCCAACGGGGCAGGGAAAACCACGGCCCTCAAGGCCGTTTCCGGCGTGCTTCGCACCGAACTGGGTGAAGTGACCGACGGGAGCATCACATTCGAAGATCGCCGGATCGATCGGATGGACCCGGAGGACATCGCCCGCCTGGGCATCATCCAGATCATGGAGGGACGCCGCCTGTTCGAGCACCTGACCGTGGAGGAAAACGTCCTCGTGGGGGCCTACCCGAGAAAGGACCCTGACGGGGTGCGCCAGGATGTGTCCAAGGTCTACGAGTACTTTCCCAAGCTCCTGGCCATGAAAAAGCGGACGAGTGGATACCTTTCCGGCGGAGAACGACAGATGCTCGTCATGGGCCGGGCCCTCATGGCCCGGCCCAAGGTCATGCTCCTCGACGAGCCCTCGCTGGGACTCAGTCCATTGCTGGTCAAGGAAATATTCAAGATCGTCAAACAAATCAACGCCCACGAGGGCGTGTCCATCCTCCTGGTCGAACAGAACGCCAACATCGCCCTGGGCATGGCCGACTACGGCTATGTCATGGAAAACGGCCGGATCGTCCTGGACGGTCCGGCCGGCAAGCTCCGGGAAAACGAGGACGTCAAGGAATTCTATCTCGGGCTGAGCGACAAGGGCAAACGCAAGAGTTATCGGGAAGTCAAACATTACCGGCGCCGAAAACGCTGGCTCGCGTGAATCCGACGAACCCGGGGGGCCTCAAAGGCCCCCTTCGACGTTTTGAAACGCTTTACCGGCCGGTAAAGCCGGAAAGGAGGCCCGGGCATGAGCCATCGCGATTGCACCGAACCGGCCGACAGCCCGGGCCGCGGCCCCTGCCGGATTCATGTCCACAAATAACGGCCCGGCCGGACCCCGCGTCCACGGGTATCAGGAGGCAGCATGACCTACGAGAACATCCTTTACGAAAAATCCGACCACGTCGTCACCATCACCCTGAACCGGCCCCAGGCCCACAACGCCCTGAGCCGCGACACGGCCAGGGAACTGCACCAGGCCTGGAAGACATTTCGCGACGACCGGGACGCCTTTGTCGCCGTGATCACGGGCTCCGGGGACCGGGTCTTTTGCGCCGGCTGGGACCTGAACGACGCCGCGGCCCTCGAGTCCATCGGCGACTGGGACGAATACCGCAACATGGTCTACAACGACGAAGGCCCATGCGGATATACCCGGCGGGTGGACATCTTCAAACCCATCATCGCCGCGGTCAACGGAGGCGCCTTTGCAGCCGGACTTGAAACCGCCCTGCTGGCCGACATCCGAATCGCCTCGGAAAACGCGGAATTCGGATGTCTGGAACGCCGCTGGAACATCGTGGCCGGGGACGGACTCTCGGTCCGGCTGCCCCTGGTGGTCGGATTCGCCAAAGGCCTGGAACTGTTGATCACCGGACGCCGCATCGATGTTTACGAAGCCGAAAAGATCGGGCTGGTCAACGAAATCGTGCCGAAAGGCCAAGCCCTGACCCGGGCCCTGGAACTGGCCCGTTCCATCTGCGAACTGCCCCAGGGCGCCATCCGTTCGGACAAGGAATCCGTTATGCGCGGCATCGGCCGGACCCTGGAAGAAAGGCTGCGCATCGAGGCCGAACATACACTGTCCATGTTCATGCGCCGGGACAGCCATCGTATCGGGGCCGCCGCCTTTGTCGGCAAGAAAAAACCGGTCTGGCCGAATCACGGGCTGTAAGGCCGGGTCCTGCCGCCCGCGCGGCCCCGGGCCGAAGGACGATTCCGCCGCCTGGTCCTTTATGTAAAATGATGGGCAATACGGCGGCCGAAGTCCGGGCACCGGAGGCCGCGCACCGGGTGGTTTGGAACCGCCCCCAATCCATGCAGGGATTCGCGAGACCGATCCGCGGCGTTGACCTGACCTTCGATTCCGTGTAATAAGGAATGGTAAATCGTTCGACCCAAAAACAAGGAGGACGTCAATATGGACTGGGGGATGAAAAACCGTCTCGGCCGGCTGGTCAAGGCCGACGGACACTGCATGTTCCTCCCCATCGACCACGGATATTTCCAGGGTCCGACCCGCAAACTGGAAAAACCCGGCGAAACCATCGCCCCGCTTATCGAGTTCGCCGACGGCCTGTTCGTCACCCGCGGCGTGCTCCGGGCCGCCATCGACCCGAACAACTGCCCGCCGATCATACTCCGCGTTTCGGGAGGCACCAGCATCATCGGCCAGGACCTCTCCCACGAGGCACTGACGACATCGATTACCGAAGCCCTCCGCCTGAACGTCTCCGCCGTGGGCATGTCGATTTTCATCGGCTCGGACTATGAATACGACTCGCTGGTCAACCTCGGCCAACTGGTCGACGACTGCAACGACTTCGGCATCCCGGTCATGGCCGTGACCGCCGTGGGCAAGGAGTTGGAAAAGCGGGACGCCCGCTACCTGGCCCTCTGCTGCCGCATCGCCGCCGAATTCGGGGCCACCATCGTCAAGACCTACTGGTGCGAGGACTTCGAAAAGGTGACCCAGGGCTGCCCCGTGCCCGTGGTCATGGCCGGCGGCCCCAAGGTCGACACCGAAAGGGAAGTCTTCGACTTCGTGCACGACGGCATGCAGAAAGGCGCCATCGGGCTCAACCTGGGACGCAACGTCTGGCAGCACCCCCATCCCGTGGCCATGATGAAGGCCCTCCGGGCCATCGTTCACGGCGGGGCCGCGGCGGGGGAGGCCGAAGACGTCTACCGGCAGGAAATCCAGGCCGAAAACTGATCCAGGCCGGCAAGGCCCGAAACATCGGGCCCGGTCTGTCCAGGTGAGCGATGAAAAATCGTTATCTCGAATCCGAAGCCCGGGCCTGGGCCGAGAAGTACCCCGGCCAGCCGCCCGAGGCGGGACTCCGCGTCTATACCTCCCGCCTCCTGGGGCGGGAACCGGAACTGGTCCTGCACGGCGGAGGCAACACATCGGTCAAGATCACCATTCCCGACCTCCTGGGCCGGGACGTCGAGACCGTGATCGTCAAGGGCTCGGGCATCGACCTGGCCCGGATCGAGCCCGAGGGGTTCACCATGCTGGACCTGGCCGCCCTGGCCCGGCTCAAGGCCCTCGCAACCCTGTCGGACGAGGACATGGCCAACCAGCTCGCCACCCGCAAACTGCGGGCCCGCGATCCGGACCCGTCCGTGGACGCCCTGGCCCATGTCTTCCTGCCCCACCGCTGGGTGGATCACACCCACGCCGATGCCATTCTAACCCTGGGCAACCAGGAACAGGGCGCGGCCCTGCTCGAGGAGGCCCTGGGTGACCGGGTCGGCATTCTGCCGTACACCCGGCCGGGCTTCCCCCTGGCCCGGCAGCTCGCCCTGGCCCTGGAAGCCCGCCCCGATCTGGAAGCCCTGGTCGTGCTCGGGCATGGCATCTTCACCTTCGGTGACGAGGCCAAAATCGCTTACGATCGGATGATCGAATGCGTCAGCCGGGCCGAGGCCCTGATCGAGGCAAAACGGGGCACCCGGGCCACCGCCGGCCCGCTGACCGAGGCATCGATCGTTTCACCCGGCGACGCGGCCCGATTCACCCAGACGGCCCGAGGCGCCTGTTCCTACTTGGGGCCGGACGGACGCCGCCGGCGCTTCCTGGCCGAAATCAGAAGCGGGCCGGACATGGCCGCCGCCTCCCTCTATCCGGAAGCGCCGGACATCTGCGCTTCCGGCGTCCTGACGCCCGACCACGTCATCCGGACCAAAAACCGCTATCTGTACATCGAGAAACTGCCCGAATCCGACGGCGAACTCGGCGATCGGGTCCGCCGGGCCGTGGCCGACTACGTTGCGGAATACGACCGCTGTTTCGAGGAACAGTGCCGCCTGCTCGACTGCCGGCCATCCAAAATCGACCCCTACCCCAGGGTCTTTCTGGTCGCCGGCCTGGGTCTGGTCGCCCTGGGGCCGACCCGACGGGAAGCCCGCATCGCCGCGGACATCGCCCAACATACCCTGCGGGCCAAGCTCCAAGGTCTCGACCTGGGAACCTATACCCCTATCGGACAGGACCACGTTTTCGAACTGGAATACTGGGGCCTCCAGCAAAAAAAGCTGGGCCAGGCCCCGCCCCCGCTCCTCCAGGGTCAGGCCGCCCTGGTCACCGGCGGCGGGGGAGCCATCGGCTACGGCGTGGCCGATCGCCTTCTCGACGCCGGGGCCACCGTGGCCCTGGCCGATCTCGACCCCGTCCGCCTGGACAAGGTCCGCGGCCTGCTCGAGACCCGATACGGACCTGAACGAATCGAGACCCTCGTCTTCGACGTGACCGATGACCGGGCCGTATCCGGGGCTTTTGCCGACGTCAGCCGCCGCCTGGGCGGCCTGGACCTCGTCGTCCCCAATGCCGGCCTGGCCTGCGTCGGACGGATCGAGGACCTGGACCGCAAACGGGTCGAGCAGGTCATGGCCGTCAACCTAGGCGGCACTTTCAATGTCCTCAAGGCCGCCATACCCGTCTTTCGTCGCCAGGGAACCGGCGGCAACATCGTCCTGGTCAGCACCAAAAACGTGTTCGACCCGGGGGCCGCTTTCGGGGCTTACAGCGCCTCCAAGGCCGCGGCCCATCAACTGGCCCGCATCGCCGCCCTCGAACTGGCTGAAATCGGCGTCCGGGTCAACATGCTCAACCCGGATGCCGTGTTCGGCGACCAGGACGTCGCCTCCGGACTCTGGGAACTGATCGGACCCGAACGCATGCAGTCCCGGGGGCTGGACCCGGAAGGCCTCCAGGAATACTACCGGCAGCGCAACCTGCTCAAGACCCGGGTCACCGCCGAACACGTGGGCAACGCCGTGGTCTTCTTCGCGGCCGAAATGACGCCGACTACCGGCGCCACCCTGCCCGTGGACGGAGGCGTCCCCGGCGCCTTCCCCCGTTGACCGCCGATACGCGACGCATACCAAGGAGTCGGCCATGAAAACCGTTCACGCCGCCCTGGTCTCCGCCTCGGAGCAGCACGCCGACCGTTTCTTCCAGGAACTCCTCGGCCTGACCCGCCTCAAAACCAAGGCCGTCTCCGCCGAACTGGCCGGCCGCCTCTTCGGCCGGCCGGAGGCCCTGAACCTGATCGACTACGGCGGTCCGGACTTCAGGTTCGAAATCTTCCTGGACCCGGACCACGCCCCAACCGCCAGGAGGCTGGACCACGTCTGCCTGGAAATAGCGGACCGCGAAGCCTTTCTCGACCGGGCCCAGGCCATGGGCCTGGAAGTGCGGCGGGCGCATAAAGACGGCAAGCAGATCGTCTTCATTGCCGATTTCGACGGGAACCTTTACGAAATCACGGAAACGGCCTGAAGTTTCTTCCCGGTCCCCTATCGCTTCCTCCCCCGCCGGCCCGGCCCCTGACCGGGCCGTTCCCAATAAAACCGGTTCCCCGACTCGGCCCCGTCGGCCGGCTTGATCCCGGGTTTTGCAGTCGGCTGACACTTCGACGCCGAACATGGGGGACGGGCGCATTCCTCCTCGGTTTTCCTCGCCGCGCTTCGATTTTCCTTGCTTTTGACTTGACATGGGTCGGTTAATTGTATTCAATCACAATCCATCAAAGGACGGAAGCACAGACCGCGCCCGGATTCATGAACGGACAAAAACTTGATTTAAATACAAAAGAGCGGATCATGCAGGCGGCGATCGATGTCATCGCCGACCAGGGCTTCCACGAGGCCCGGCTGGACGAGGTGGCCGCCCGGGCGGGCGTGTCCACGCCCGCTATTTATAAACACTTCAAAAACAAGGAAGATATCCTCTTTGCCACCACCCGGGTTAAACTGCTTCAGTTTGAAGCGGAAAATGAACAGGCTTTACTCGGCATCGAGGGGCCGCTCAATATCATCCGGAAGCTGATCTGGACCTATCTGGATATGTGGCGGCGAAACCCCAAGGAAGCCCTGATCATCCTCATGGAATGCCGCTCGAACAAACGCTTTTATCAGACCGAGGCCTATCAGGTCGTCAAAAACCTGAACCGCCGCTTCGTCGGACTCATCGAGGAAGGCCAGCGCACCGGGGTCTTCGACCCTCAACTCCACACGCCCATCTTGCGGGACCTGACCTTCGGCGCCTTGGACCACATGGCCCTCAGGGCCCTGCTCGCCGACGACGTCCCGAGTACCGACCGGGATTTCGAGGACATCTTCAGCCTGTTCGTCCAAATGACCCGGCCGCCGTCCCAGGGGGGGCCGGCGGGACGGGACAAACGGGCCATGCTGCTCGACGCCGCCCTCCAGGTCTTCGGCCGGAAAGGATACCGGGGGGCCACCATCGCCGAGATCGCCCAGTCGGCCGGCGTCTCGGACGGCATCGTCTATGAATACTTCACCAACAAAGAGGACCTGCTCCTGTCCGTGGCCAACCGGAAAATCCATAACGACGTCTCCACTCTCCAGGAAATGTTTCACATCACCGACCCCCGCCGGAAACTGCGCCGCTTCATCCGCTATCACTGCAGCCTCTACCTGGCGGACCGGAACTACCTGATTCTGTTCCTCCTTCTGATTCAAACCCATCGGCGGTTCTACACACGCATGAGAGAAGGTTCGATTCAGGCTTACAACCAGTTCATCCAGGACATCGTCGTCGAAGGACAGGAGCGGGGCGTGTTCAGGCCGGATATCAACCCGGGAGCGTTCCGGAGTATGATCATGGGCGGCATCAATCACATATTTTTGCGATGGTTCATCGTCCACGAGGACGATAGCTCCGATAAATTGGAAGAGATCGACATCGTGACCGACCTGCTGACCCGGGCGATCTCGGTCTGAAACCACCGCCGGTCCCATGGCCGGCCTGACAACGACATGACCCTGCGAGGAGAATAATCAGATGGGACAATGGATGGACGGATTTCTGGAGAAGCTGGAGGCCAACCACCGGGAAAATCTGGCCGGCGGCGGCCCGGAACGAATCCGGGTTCAGCATGAACTGGGCAAGCTGACCGCCCGGGAACGGATAGACTACCTGCTCGATCCGGGCTCTTTCGAAGAACTCGGCTCCCTGGTCCGGGACCCCCGGGAAAGACTGGGCGAACTGGACAAACCCAGCCCGTCCGACGGCGTGGTCATGGGCCTGGGAGACATAGGCGGCCGGCCGGTCATGGTCTATGCCACGGACTTTACGGTCATGTCCGGCTCCCTGGGCGGGCAGGGCGTCTGGAAAATCGCCGAACTCATGGCCATGGCCGGGCAGGAAGGGATACCCATCATCGGCATGTTCGATTCGGTCGGCTCCCGAATCAGCTTCACCCGCGGCTTCTTCGGCCTGCACGGCCTGGCCAAACTAGTGAGAAACTACTGCCTTTTCTCCGGCGTCGTCCCCCAGATCGCCCTGGTTTTGGGGCCTTGCGCCGGGCCGCTGGCCCAGATTCCGGTCCTGTCCGATTTCCTGATCATGAACGAAAAGACCGGGTTTCTGTGGCTGGGCGGAGAACGGGAATCCGAAGACGCGGGCCGGGCGGACTTTCACATGATGAAAAGCGGCCAGGTGGACCTGATGGCCCAGAGCGACGAAGCGGCCATGGACCTGGCCAAACGCCTGCTCGAGTTCATGCCCCAGAGCTGCTGGCAGGACCCGCCCCGGAAAATCCCCGCCGACGATCCCGAGCGGCGGGAGGAGGCCCTCCTGGAGGTGATGCCGGACAACCCCAAGTTCACCTACGACGTGCACGAAATCATCGAACTGATCGTGGACGACGGCGAGTTCTTCGAGATGAAAGAGGACTTCGCTCCCAACCTGCTGGTGGGTCTGGCCCGGTTCGACGGCATGCCCGTGGGCATCTCGGCCAGCAACCCGGAAGAACTCAGCGGGATCATGGAGCCGAACGCCTCGGATAAGTACGACCGGTTCATCATGTTCCTGGACAATTTCAACATCCCCCTGATCAACTTTTCCGACACCACGGCCTATCCGCCCGGGGACAAGTGGGAGCGCATGGGCGTCATCCGGCACGGGGCCAAGAACCTCCACGGCTATTCCCACCTGACCAACTCCAAGGTGACCATCGTGCTCCGCCGGTCGTACGGCGGGTCGAACATCACCATGGGCTGCTCCAAGATGGGACCGGACTTCATCTACGGCTGGCCCACCGTCGAGTTCGCGCCGACCGGGCCCGAGTCCATCGTCCTGGCCGTTTTCCACAAACAGCTGGCCCAGGCCAGGAAGGATGGCAACTATGACGAGCTCTACGACTTCTACCTGAACACCCTCAAGGAAAACTTCAGCGTCATGAACATGGGCAAGGGCTATACCCACTACTATACGGTCAACGAAGTCATCGACCCCCGGGACACCCGGCCCCGCATCATCAAGGCCCTGCGGGCCGCCGCCGGCAAACATGAAATGGTCCCGGCCAAAAGACGTTATATCAAACCGGCCTGAGTGCGACCGAAGGGAGAAACGACCATGGGCCAAAGAATGCAGGAAGCCATAGAGCGATATAGGGAAATCCAGGAGAAAAACAAGCTGGGCGGCGGCCAGAAGCACATCGACCGCCAGCATCGGCGGGGCAAACTGACCGCCCGGGAGCGAATCGACATCCTGATCGATCCCGGCACCTTCAACGAACTGGGGTCCTTCGTCAACACCACCGGCCGGCGAATCGACGGCGTGATTCCGGACGCGCCTTGCGACGGGCTCATTCTCGGTTCGGCCGAAATCCACGGACGGACGGTCCTGGTCAGTTCCGCCGATTTCACCGTTCTGGGCGGATCGGGAGGATCGCAGACCCTGATGAAGACCGCGCGAACCATTGAACTGGCCGCCCAGTGGGGCCTGCCCATGATCAACCTCCTGGACTCTTCCGGAGGCCGGCTGGGATACACGGATGTCGCCTCGGCCGGAGTCGACTGGCACTTCCGGAGCCAGTCCCGCTTCTCCGGAGTCATTCCCCAAATCACGGTCCTGATGGGCCCCTGCATCGCCGGCGGGGCCTACCTGCCCACCCTGTGCGACTTCCTGATCATGAGCCGGATATCGGGCAACATGTGGCTGGGCGGACCCCGCCAGACCCAGGCCGCCACCTCGGAGGTCTTCAACAAGGAAGTAGGCGGCGCGGACTACCACATGCGGTTCTCCGGGTCCTGCGACATGGTCGGCGACACCGACGAGGAGTCCCTCCTCATGTGCCGCGAGTTGATGCGCTACCTGCCCTCGAACTACCGGGAAATGCCGCCCGGCTGGGAACGGACCGATTCGCCGGACCGCGAGGTCGCCGTTCTCGAGGAACTCGTCCCCGACGACCCTTCCCAGCCCTACGACATGCATGACGTGATCGCCCAGGTGGTGGATGACGGCGAATATCTGGAAATCAAGGATGAATACGCCAAGAACCTGATCTGCTGCTTCTGCCGTTTCGATGGCCGGACCGTGGGACTGGTCGCCAACAACCCCCTCTACCCCGGCGGCGCCCTCGAGGTGAACACCTGCGACAAGTATTACCGTTTCCTCCAGATTCTGGACGCCTACCACATCCCCCTGGTCAATCTGACCGACACGCCGGCCCTGATTCCCGGCGAGGCCGAGGAGGCCCGGGGCCTGCTTCGTCACATCGGCAAGATTCTCGACGTGTACGCCACGACCACGGTGCCCAAGATCGGGGTCGTCCTGCGCGAGGCATACGCGGACGCCGGCAGCCTGATCATGGGCGGCCTCAAAGGCATGGGCGCGGACGTGACTTACGCCTGGCCGATCGCCCAGTTCGCCGTGGAAGCGTCCACCCTGGACTACCGCCAGGTCCTGGGAGACTGCATCGAACCGGACGCATACGACTCGTACTGGAAATGGTCCCGGGAGAAATCGGATGCCTTCGCCGCCGCCGCTTCCTGGACGGCCCAGATCGTGGACGAGATCATTCTGCCCCGGGACACGCGAAAAAAGATCATCCAGGCCCTCAAGACAACGGAAAACAAGGTGGAAACCCTTCCACCGCGGAAAAAGGTTCACGGGTCTTCGCCGACCTGATGCCACAGAGCGAAATGAAAAAATACCAACCGCTGTGAGTTAGGAGGACGACATGAGTGACAAAGCCGTTCTGACCTGCGCCCTGACCGGGGTTTTGACGGACCCGTCCATGGGCAACATTCCGGTCACGCCCGAACAGATGGCCGAGGCGGCCCAACAGGCCTGGGAC
>Ga0180009_10000434_pt1 | contig 58972 bp, 62 predicted proteins | sample OS_PC_MetaG_FD_123537 | JGI IMG/M metagenome (GOLD analysis project Ga0180009, IMG submission 123537) | Groundwater microbial communities from the Aspo Hard Rock Laboratory (HRL) deep subsurface site, Sweden - OS_PC_MetaG | ecosystem: Environmental > Aquatic > Deep subsurface > Groundwater... | reverse complement strand
TACTGATTGCTGCCAGAGATTTAAACACTTAAATGGCAAAACCTCACTAGAGAAGACATTAAAAAGAAACCTTAAGCTATCCAATATCTCCCTCAAAAAAGCACCCAAAACTGAACGGTAGCGGATTCTGCTGCATGAAACCGAGCAGGTTCGCGGCGGACTTAACAAGCAAAGACCTTGGGTATCGGTTACTCAAAAACATCATCTTTGTAAGTTCTGATTTTCTCACGAAACGATGTCCGGCCAACAAGTCGTCTCTTGAGATTTCCTTTCTTTGCAGAATCGCTCTGACTTTTTTCGCCGGGTCAAAAAAGTATTCGACCAAGACAGGGAAAGCCAGATTAAACATACTTTCATCCAAAACGGTTTCTACGTCCCGAAATACTTTATAGGCTTGCCCCTTGGCTTCGTTGAAGTTGATCGTTCCATCATGCAGACGATGAATTATACCAACCAGTCTTTGAACAGCGCTGATTCCGTCCATGATCTACTCCTCCTTCGGTTGTAAAGAACAACTTTCTTAATAACAACAATATAATAAATAGGCTAAAGTTGTCAATTACGTAAGCCTAAATGCAGGTCTAAAAACAGATGGCTTTGTAAAATTAATCTCAAGATATGATAAAATAGTAAATAATACCCATATACTGTCCCATTTGTGCCATTTAACCCCCGACCGAGGTGCCTCGGCATAGAGGATCGCAAAAGTCCCAGAGAAGCCCTACAATGCCAGATATAATCTGGTTCTAGACCGAGGATGCCAGCCAATTTGACGTGTGGATAAACAATACGCAAAACGCGTATTTTGTTTTATAATGAAGGTGAATATAAACAAATAACAAAACAAATGAAAAAATCACTTCTCCTGATGCTAGCCGGATTAGTGGTCCTAACCGTCTTTGCTTTCGGCTTGCCCAGTCAAACCAAAGCTTCTGGTCCAGCTTCCGAACATCTCAAGGGATACATACTCTTACAAGTAGAGAGTCATGGCGAAGCTTGGTATATAGATCCGACTGATAGTTTACGTTATTACCTGGCTCGTCCCACAGATGCCTTCAATATCATGCGCTTATTAGGTTTGGGAGCTACTCACGCTGATATTGAGAGAATTCCCTCCAATCTACATAACGATAGTGATCTTTTATTTGCCAATATGCATTCCGGGGAAATATTACTTGATGTTCAACGTAACGGCGAAGCTTGGTATATATACCCAGGGGATTTGTGGGGCTATTATCTTGATCGTCCAGCGACTGCCTTTCAGGTTATGCGTAATACTGGCCTGGGGGCAACTGATAGTAACGTGATGAATATTACCCCCAATGTATCGATCTCTGGTGTTCATTATGATGGCACTGGCTCAGCCGAGCCTGATGAATTTGTCCAGTTGGTTAATAATGGCCGGATGGTGCAGGATGTTGGCCAGTGGACAATAGAAGATGGCGACGGGCATGAATTCGAATTTCCGGGCGGATACACTATTCAGCCGGGCGGCTTTGTCAGGATATTTACCAACACGGGCGATCTTTCCTTTAATAGCAGCCAAGCTATTTGGAATAATGACGGTGATACTTGCTTCTTGTATGGTTCAACGGGCTCGCTGGTTGATATGTATGCGTACAGCTTTTAATTAGAGGTTAAGTTTGAGTAGAAGACAATTTTGCCCAACCCCCAACAACGAAGTCTCAAAATAATTATCCAAGTCAAAAAAAGTTTGAACTTTTTCTAACTCGTCTGGTTTTAGGTGCATAAAAAATTTACAACAACGTGCGATAAGTAAGATCATGGCTAAACATTCCAATAAAATTAAAGCCGTAGTTTTTGATATGGATGGAGTGCTAATAGATACAAACGGCTTATACTATCAAGCGTTTAGCAGGGTATTAAAAAACAAATATAATATTGGGATTGACGTCAATGAATTTTCTCAGCAACTGGGCAAGAAAAGTGAAGAAGTGATGGAATATTATTTTCAGAAATACCATCTTCTCGGCGATCCTTTTAAATTGAACCAAGAGAAAAGAGAATATTATCGCAAAATATTTCTCGAAGAGATAAAACCAAAAAGTGGTGGTAAAGTGACAGTAAGGAAGCTAAAAAGAGAATTTAAACTAGCTTTAGCTTCTAGCTCAAGTAAATATTCTATTAATGCGGCTCTGGGGAAATATTCTCTTAAATCGTATTTTGATGTAGTAGTATCTGGTCAAGAAGTTAGGCATGGTAAGCCTAGTCCGGATGTCTATGTGGAAGCCGCCAGGAGACTCAAAGTAGCCACTAATAATTGCGTGGCGATAGAAGATGCAGCCAACGGTGTTGAATCAGCCAAAAATGCTGGCATGTATTGTATAGCTGTGCCCGATAAGTTTACTATCAGCCATGACTTTTCCCGAGCAGATTTAGTGGTTGATAAATTGAGCAGAATATCTGTTGAAACAATAAAAAACATTTCCTAAAAAATATATTAGTAGCCGAAATTACTATGACCAGTGAAAGCTTATTCTTCACCCTGATCTAAACAACGAAGTCTCAAGGTGTCATTGTTGATTGATAAGGTTAATTTTTTTCTCTCTCGTCAGATGTTTTATCTCCGCTTCACGTTTCAGGGCTACTCTTTTATTCCGACATTTTTCGCCGTAAACCATTTTCACAACATTTCGAGCGCGAGTATATTTACTTCCTTTTCCCTCCTGGTGTTCCCGAAGACGCCGTTCAATGTTTGTTGTTATCCCTGTGTACAACGTATTATCGCCACACAGTAAGATATATACCGTATACATGGTTATTTTATGTGTCTAAATATTTTATCGCTAATCATAGTGTAGCATGATAGTTCGAAAATCAGACGACAATTCCTATTTTTAGTGTTTGAGCAGTCTCGATCAAAAATTCTCCTTCCTAATTTATATGACATGTATACAAGTAATATGCAAAATACGTGTTTTGTTCTATAATTACCAAGGTGTTTAAATTCATTAGATTATTACTGATACTATTTTAAAAAATGAAAACGGAACTAGAAATTCAAGCTAAAATTAAAGAGATCGAGGAGACTTTAGAAGAAGTCGATGAAGAATTGGCAGATGCTTTGGAAGAAGAGGATACCGATGAATTTTCCGAAAAAGGAGCTGAAATTGAGGCTCAGTTTGAAGCCAAAAAAGATATTATTCAAGAGGAGATTGATTTGTTAAAATGGGTGTTAGAGTAGCCGATAGTTTTTTTAAAAGTTCCCGTTGATTTTAAAGTCTTTTTCTAAAAAATATTAAAATAAATAAAGAGAAAAAATGAGAACATTAGTTAAAGTCTTGGGAGTGCCAGTGGTAGTTTTGAGCATGCTAGCAATCACGGGCGTGGCTTCCGCCGCCTCCACCGAAACTCTCCAGCCTGCCTCGCCGACAGGCGGGCCCGCTTCGACTATTGCCTATTCCGAGCCGGTAACGATTTCTGAAACCTTGACGGTTGCTAAGCCTGGTTATTTTCGCCAGGGAGTGCATATCGGATCAACGGAAGCTGATGTTGGTGGCGTTACTTATTTCAATGGTACCATTGTCAACGCTGCCCTAGACTCATCTGGCAATAGCACTATTCCGGTCACTTTTGGTGATGATGTTAGAATTGATGGTGAAATCTACCGCACAGAAATTGGTGGAGATAATCCTCTTAAGTTGGCTGATACTATGACACCGGCGGCTAATAATACTTATGATCTCGGCACTTCTAGTTATCAATTTAAGGATGCCTATTTTGCCGGGACGGTGAATGTTGGTGCTTTAGGTGGTTCCGGTATTGTGTCCTCGGCTAATATTACTGATGGAGCTGTAGCCACAGCCGACATCGCCAGCGGCGCTATTACTCAAACTGCCGAAAGTAGTGGTAACGTTACCGCTACGCAGTCAACCATCAAGACTGGCACCAGTTATGATGTAGCTGACACGGTCACGATTACGACCGAAACTAGCACTCTTTTTTGTATGTATAGCAACTTGGTGTCTTCTGATGCTGTTTCGCAAACTACTAATATGGCTATGTATGTTGACGGACAAGTTATTCCCCATACTTATCGTCGGGAGACGACTGATGCTGGTGAGGGTCAAGGATCTTTAGCGGCTTCTGCTTTGATTAATGTTACAGCTGGTTCACATACGATTGAGGTTCGCTGGAATACTAGTGGGGGCACTGCTACGATGTATTCTCATGCTCTGGACGTTATCGAATTAAAAAAGTAAAGGGTTTCGCTTCTTACTCACCGCCTAAATAATTAAAATAGATAAAAAACAAACCATGAAAACACACACTAAAGTCTTAGGGGTGTTAGTAGTGACCCTAGGTATGTTCGCGGTCGCCGGTGTGATTGCCGCGGCCCCAGCCGACACTTTGCAGCCGGCTCACACTATTACCTACAGCGAAGAAGTAATAGTAAACAACACTTTTAAAGCCAACTCAGCCTACATTGGCTCTACGGTCGCTGGTGTTGGTGGTGTTACCTTCTTTAATGGTAGTATTGTTAACAATTCAGTTGATGAAGATGGTGAGAGCACCATCCCGGTCACTTTTGCTGATAATGTTAGGATAGATGGCGAGATCTACCGCACAGAAGTAGGTGGAGAGAATCCTATTAAGCTGGCAGATACCATTAGACCACAGACTAACAATACTTACGATTTAGGCACCTCAGTCTATAATTTCAAAGATGGTTATTTTGCTGGTACGGTAAGTGCTGGTACGGTAAGTGCCGGCAACATTTACACTAAGACAGAAGTTGATGCTTTAGTGGCTACTGGTGGTCATGATCATGTTGGTGAGACTTGGTCGGGAAGTGTCACGAGTGGTACTGCTCCATCGGTGTTAACCCTTGCTAATACAGGCAGTGGATCTGGACTGGTTGCAGCGTCAAGTGGTAATGCTGTGGGTATCGCTGGTGGTGCCTCTGGAACCTCGGCCGCTGTCTATGGAGTGAATACTAGTTCGGGACCAGGCGTTAGTGGAATTAGCACATCTGGCTATGGCGTTTATGCTAGTAGCACTTCGGGCACTAGTCTTTATGTTGATGGTAAAGTGGGTATGAATGCTGCGGCCAATAAAGCTGTCGGAACTGGAACAATAACAGCCGGTGATCAAAATGTAGTGATTTCAAATACCACTGTTACGGCCAATAGCATTATTCTTTTGACGATTGGACATGCTGATAGTGCTGCTGGGGTAATAAATCAAGCTTCAGGTATTCGAGTTAGCGATGTGTCAGCTGGGGCAAGCTTTACCGTGGCTACGCTAAATGGCATTGCCCAGGGGGATAATGATATTCCATTTAGCTATCTCATTATTAATTAGTAAGATCGTTTGGGCGAAAATGAGAGAGCCACTCTGACTATCAGTTGGAGTGGCTTTCGCTTTTTATTTTACAGCGACATCTAAAACACCAGCAGACACCAGGGTTGTAAGCGCGGTTGCAACAGATAATGTTGTCAGATTTTATCCATATGATGAAAATGGAGCAGAAGCAGATGCTGATATTATGTTTGTTGTATATTAGTATTTGGATCGAGATAGAAAAAAGACAGGATGTAATGCCTGTCTTTTGTTTTATAAACAAACAAAGGCCTTCCGAACTACAAGACTTTAGCCGGCGGTGGCGGAGGGAGAGCGGGGAGTTACAGCCAAGATTTACGGAAGTAAATTTGCCGACTCAATTACTTTAAATTTATCGCTTTTTGTTTCCTTTTCTGCTAAAATTCCTGCATTATGAGTAAAAGTAATCTTCAATACATCCGTAACTTCTCGATCGTGGCTCACATTGATCACGGTAAGTCGACTTTAGCTGACCGTCTTTTAGAATTAACCGAAACTGTTTCTAGGCGAGATATGAAAGAGCAAGTACTCGATCAGATGGATCTCGAACGGGAAAAGGGGATTACGATCAAGTTACAGCCAGTGACGATGAAGCATGGAGAATACACTTTAAATCTCATTGATACTCCTGGTCACGTTGACTTCTCCTATGAAGTTTCACGCTCTCTAGCTGCCTGTGAGGGGGCTCTCTTACTCATCGACGCTACTCAGGGCATTCAGGCGCAAACGCTAGCCAATCTATATATGGCCATCGAACATGACCTGGAAATCATCCCCGTAGTCAATAAAATCGATATGCCCAACGCTGAGATTGACAAAACAGTAGCGGAGATTGTTGATATTCTCGGCTGTCAGCCAGAGGAAATATTAAAAGTGAGTGCTAAAGAGGGCACCAATGTTGAACAAATTCTTGAAGCAATAATTACTAGAATCCCGCCACCGCAATCGAAAAGTGATCAGTTTCAGTCCCTTATTTTTGATTCTTACTATGACGATTTTCGGGGAGTAATCGCTTGTATTCGCGTTTTTGGTGGCAGTGTGAAAAAGGGTGACCGAGTAAAATATGTGTTCAGTGGTAAAGAAGCAGAGGTGTTGGATCTAGGAATTTACACTCCCGGCTTGAAATCTGGCGAACAGCTAACAAGCGGCGAAGTCGGCTATATTATTACTGGCTTGAAAGAAGTGGCTAATTGTCAGGTCGGTGACACAATTGCCGAGCCAAAGGTTACCACTCAATTACCCGGCTACAAAGAAATGAAGCCAGTCGTTTTTGCTAGTTTTTATCCGACCGACGCCACCGACTACCCAAAACTGCGAGAAGGATTAGAAAAATTAAAACTCAACGACGCTGCTTTAACCTATGAACCAGAAAGTTCCTCGGCTCTCGGGCGGGGGTTTCGTTGTGGCTTTCTTGGGCTGCTTCATCTAGAAATTATCCAGGAGCGATTGAAGCGGGAGTATGACTTAGCTCTAGTTATTACCGCTCCCTCAGTGGCTTACCAAATAATTACGTCAACCGACCAGAAAAAGACTATCTACACGCCCAGCGAGTTGCCGGAAGCTAATCAAATTAAAGAAATCAGGGAGCCATGGGTGAAAGTTGATTTAGTTATGCCGAACGAATACATTGGCGATGTGATGGAGCTGATGCCGCATTATCGGGGCGAATACCAAACAACTGAATATATCACTGCCGAAGGCGAGCAAGCGCGGGTTATTTTACACTACGAAGCGCCTCTAGCTTCTTTAATCATGGATTTCTACGATAAACTCAAAAGTGTTAGTTCTGGTTATGCTTCGATGAGCTACGAAATGACCGGTTATCGGGTATCTGACCTAGTCAAGCTTGATATTTTAGTGGCAGGGGATTTAGTTGAATCGCTGTCCCGTATTATTCCTAAAGATAGTGTTAATCGAGAAGGCAAAAAGGCCGTCACCACTCTCAAAGACGTGATTCCTCCCCAGAATTTCCAGATTACTTTGCAAGCGGCGGTTGGAGGTAATATATTAGCGCGAGAGAATATAAAAGCTCTACGCAAAGACGTAACGGCAAAGCTTTATGGAGGAGACGTAACTCGTAAACGAAAGTTACTAGAAAAACAAAAGAAGGGGAAGAAAAAGATGAAAGATATGGGTAAAGTTTATATTCCCCAGGAAGCTTTCCTAGCAATACTGAAAAACAATAACTAGTGTGCTATAATTATTGAAACAGAGGAAAGATTAGCCAAACTAGCATGCAAAGTATCCCAATCCCCACCAGGCCAGCCATCGCAAATTTTTTCGCAGTTTTTTGTTTCATGGAAAGTGAATGTTATTATTAATTCCAATCTAGCACAACGGCATTCTAAATTCAATATTCTAGTAGATGTTTAAAGATTACTTCTCACAAGATCTTAAAGAAGGCGAGCAGGTCATTAAAATAGTTCGTAAACACGGGGCAAGTTTTCTGTGGCCAGCTTTTAAGACATTTCTAATTTTATTAATACCCTGCTTTTTCGTTTCTTGGTTATTCTCTAATTATGTTGGTCTGTTAATATTTCTTGTTTGGTTGGCCGTTGGTATCGGTTATGGTCTTAACCAGTGGATTGAATGGTATTTGGACTTATTTATTCTTACTGACAAGCGGATTATTAGAATAGATCAAAAGGGCTTGTTTAACCGCAAGGTGATAGAGTACAGTTATGATAGTGTCCAGGGAGTTACCTATGAGATTTCCGGCATGCTGGCCATGGCTTTTGGTTACGGAGATGTTAAGGTTCAGTCGAGTGAAAGCACCAAGGAAATTGCCATCAAAAAAGTACCTAATCCTAAAGAAGTGCAGGATCTTATCAATATGGTACAAACTAAGATCGCTGACGCTAAGGGGTTTAGTGCCGAAGAATTAATTGCTATGATTGCGGAAAATAAGCAGAAGAGTCAAGAAGAGGAAGAGACTGAGGAACCTAATAAAAAAGATGATGCGGCAGAAAAAGAAGACGCTGATAATCAAGAAACAGATGAATTGTTCAAAATAAAGGAAATATAAATTTATTTAATGGTTATCCAGAGAAGGAAGACAATCTGGCAGAGTAAGTCTTTTGTCAGAGCTTTAATGGCTTCTGGTTTAGTGTTGATAATTTTTACTTCTTTTGGCCTAGGCAAGGAAATTGTTCGTCGTAAAGAAATTAATCAGGAGATTGAGACCACTAAAAAAGAGATTGAGTCTCTAGAAAAGAAAAATAAGGAGTTAGCTCAGATGATTGAATATATAGAAACCGATTCTTTCAAGGAAATTCAAGCCCGGCAAAATTTGGGTTTTCAAAAGGAGGGCGAGGTAGCTGTTTCTATTGAAACCAACAGCGGAGATTACCAGCGTGATAATAGTACTACCTTTGCTTCACCACCAGCAATAGATCCCTCTAATCCCAAAAGATGGTGGCGTTATTTTTTTGCCGCTAAATAATACGAATAATAAATTACTAATCTAAATGAATCAAGAAAAAGTGGAGAAGCCAAAATCAAAGAAGAAAATTGTTATTGGCGTAGGTGTTGTAGTGGGACTGGCTATTATTTTCATAGCTGCTAATGGTCTCGGTTTGTATAAAACAGAGTGGCGCAATGGATTTAGTTCGACTGTAGCTAATTATATTCCTTATCCAGCGGCTACAGTTGATAAAAAGATCATTACTATTGAAACCTACGAGGACAATCTCAAAGCAGTTGATTTTTTCTATCAAAGTCAGATCGGTCAATCAGAACAGTACAATTATGACGAGAAGGATATCAAAAAGGAAACACTGAATATTCTGGTCGAGAATAAGATTGTTGAGCAGTTGGCTAAGCAGTATGGAGCAATCGTGACGGCGGAAGAAGTGCAGGCTGAATATAATAAAATAGCAGACCAAGTTGGAGGGGCAGATCAATTTGCCGAGAGGGTAAAGGCTATTTACGGTATTAGTACTGAGGATTTTATTACCAAATCATTACAACCCAGTTTGTTGTTGGCCAAGGTGCAGGAAAAGTATTTTGCTGATGATAATGTTGATCGTGAACGCAAGCAGCCTAATCTCGAGATTAAACAAAAGGCCAGTGATACTTTACAGCAGGTAAAAGATGGTAAAGATTTTGCTGAGCTGGCTAAAGAAAATAGTGATGATAAGTATTCAGCTGAATCAGGCGGCGATCTAGGCTATTTCAGTAGGGGTGAAATGGTACCCGAATTTGAAGCAGCTGCCTTTGCCTTGGAAAAAGGTGGGGTAAGCGATCTAGTGCAGACGCAGTATGGTTACCATATCATCAAGCTAGAAGATAAGAAAGTGACTGAAGAAGGACAGGAGCAGGTATCAGTTCGCCATATTTTATTTACCACGACTAATTCTTTTGCCGAGTGGTTTACAGAGCAGAAAAAGGCCACTCCGGTACGGATATTCATTAAAGGCTATTCATGGAACGAAGGAGAAGTGAGAGCGGAATAGGCGTTAGGTTTTAGGGACGGGTAGGAATCAGAATCTATGGTTTTCTACTTTACCGAACTTAATAAAGTATTCTTTTGGTTTTAGTTCTTGCCCAACGATTTTTTTCCATTTCTCATCAATATCGGACACCCGTTTGGTTTTTCCTTGGTGTTGGCAAAGGGGATCGACAATGCGTGATTTGACGTGTACTAGTTGGTCGTAGTCTTGTGGGTCGCTAGTAAAATATTTAGTGGGAGCATTCATTCGTTGCCACCAAGTGTTAAGTATCTCGTCTTGGGCGAGGTGCTTTTTTGTTTGGGCCAGCACGGCTTGATCGGTAGCGTAGAGGTCTCTTTCCGTAATGTATTTTTGCGCCAGAGCCCGCTTAAGAAAATTACCAACCGTAATAAACATTATCGCCGAAGGTAAGCCAGACCAGTAAACTTTATTTAGTCGCGAAAATAACTGCGCGTATTCTGAGGCCACGGCGTAGTTTTTGAATATCCAGTTGTTGTTTTTCACTGTCAGATTAGTGAGGAATTTTTGCAGTTGTGACTGGCTGAGTTCTTTGAATATCGTTCCTTCGCGCAAAAAATAGTCGATTCGATCGGCGCAGATGTCAGGAATATTATTTTCTTCCAGAGGGAAGTTTTTTTCGTCGAGGATATAGTTGACGTCAATGTTGTATTTGGCTAGGATTTTGGGAATTTCCGTCTGACGGACAAAGGCGTCGAAAACGTTATCTTGATGGCTTTGTTCTTTTTGCGAGCCAGCGGCTAGAGCATAATCGACGCAGTGGGAAAAAGCGCTGTGCGAGACATCGTGGATCAGGCCGGCGATTTGCTCTTCGAGTGAAGCGTTATATTTTCTCAGCAATAAAAACACACCCAGCGAATGCTCAAAGCGGGAGCGTTCAATATTAGGGAAATGAGGTTTCATATAGCCAGAGCAGTCGATCTCTTTGAGTCGCTGGATAGCGGGGCAGGCGGTTAGTTCCAGGATAACCGACTCCTTGATTTCGACTGAGCCGTAGATGCGGTCGTTGTATTGCATAATAATTATTAGCCACCTCTTGGGATCCCACCCTTACGGGTGGTCAGCCGTAAGTTGAGAACCTACATATTCAGTTTACCCGCCCGCCATCACCCCAGCCCATGGTCGGTCTTGAACCGGCAACCTACGCGTTACGAGTGCGTCGCTCTACCAGTTGAGCTACATGGGCTCAGGCAATGGTGGGCGGATGTCAACTGCCTGCCCCGCATACTTGTTTGCCCTGAAAACTTGCAGGGCGGGGAGCTAAGGTGGCGTGAGCGGCAGACCGGGATCGAACCGGCGATCTTCTGCTTGGGAAGCAGACGTTCTACCACTGAACTACTGCCGCAAAAAAAGGATTGAGGGAAGTCAGCCTACGGCTGATCACCTGTAAGGTGACAGGTGTACTACCACTGTACTAATCCCGCGGATTCCAAGTCATTGTAGCGTAAGCGTGGTATTTTTCCAATAAGAAGCTTCGCTTCTTGTTTGTCCATTCGGAAAAATAAAAACAAGTTTTTGTTTGGTATTCATTCGCTGCGTAAATAAAAAAAAGCCAGTTTTTCAGAGCCCGGCTAGGGGGATGAAATCTGGCGAAGGTGCTGGTTTAGAGGGTCTTGACGTACTGTCCGTAGATCTCCTGTAATCCGGGACCTATCTCCTTCAAGTCATCCACATCCAGGTAGCAGAAAGTGAGGCGGAACTCACTGTGCCCAACCGACTGGTGAACGGTTTGAGCAGTCATCCGGCAAGGAGTGTGTTCCACGCCATCGTAGCAAGGGCGGATTGGTGAGATCACCACCGTTGCCTTACGACCCCGCGAGTCCTGGAACTTGCCGTGCTTGGCGCAGAATTCGGCGAAGCTTGCCCCGTTGCCGTTCCCCTCAATCGTGACCGGGACGTAGTACGATGACTGGGGGGTGTGAACAGTGAAGCACTCCGGGTCTAGAGCAGCCAGCGATTCCAGTAGAATATCGCGGTGATGTCTGGCCTTATCTCTCAGCTCCGTCAGATGTTGCCCGAAACGTTCACTGTTGGCCAAGACTGAAGCGGCCGCCACAGCACAGGGTGTGGGGCCGGAAAGATCCCGTTGCAGTCCCATCGCCAGTTTATCTTGAAGAATACGGTTGGGAACATAAGCTGCTCCTAGGCGGAGTCCGCACTCGAGCACCTTCGACATGCCGGAGAGATGGATCCACCTCTTGCGGGTGCTGGGGTCATCGTAGTAGGTGACGGATCGGGTCGGTAGCCCCCCATAGTTGGTGTGGGGATAGGGCTCGTCAGAAATGACAATGAGCCTGTGCTCCAGAGCCAGTTCCATCATCATATCCCAGACATTCTCCGACATCACCAGCCCGTCGGGGTTGGAGTGAGGCTGCAGATAAAGGAGGCCGACCTGGTAACCATCAATGAGCTTCGCCAACTCGGGTTTTTCGGGGTAAGCCCAGTCGTTTTGGGGCAAGCGAGCCCAGTTGTAGAGGTTCATGCCCATATCCCGACAGATCCCGATCATGTTGGGATAGGTCGGTCCGAAGGCCAGACAGCCACACCCGGCATAGGTGCGGGCAATCCGCTTGAGCAGCCCGGTGATGCCCTCATCGATGAAGAGCTCTTCGGGCCTGGCCCCGGGGCAGAAGTTGGGAATCCAGGCCTCTTTCAGCGCTGGCAGCCCATCACTCTCGGAGTAGCAGAGGTCGTCTGGAGAGAGAGAGCCGAAAGCCTGGAGAAGCTCCGTGTTGAGGCTAGTGCGGAGTCGGTTATTGCCAATTTCTGCGTGGAAGGCGATGTCAAGATCGCCTCCCTCCATTGTCCTGCGGTTAGCTATCTGCCGAAAGTGACGCAGAGGTGAAGGTCGCATGACCTCCACGTGCGCCGCAAACGGCGGATACAGAATCTTTCGTTCTTTGCTATCGGTCATCGGACATTCCCTTTCGTTTGTCAATTTTTTTATTTCCTCTAGTCTGGGATCATTTTGATCCGAATGGTTTCCACAGCCTATCCCACTATCACGTCTAAGTACTGCAAAGTTATGAAGGTGCGAGCGCATATACTCGCCTAGATAGATTAAAGTTATTAATCTATCCTGGTCAGCATATTAAAATATTAAACCAATTTACTACATTTAATTTGATTTGTCAAACTGAGACAATTGAATTTTGACCGCAAACCTGCTAGAATAAAGAAAAATAAATAGCTCCACTGTTTGTTTACTTACTCGCCCATCCCGATCAGATCGGGAGCTCGCTCACTTCGTAAATAATAATCAAACTCATGCTCACTTCCGCCGACATCAAAGAACTCAACGCTATCAAAAGCTCCAACCCGCTAATTAGTCTTTACCTCAACACTGATCAGGAATTACAAAACAAAGAAAAGATTTTAACTAGCGCCAAGGATTTATTGAAAAAAGTAGCCGATACGTTACCAACTAATTTACAGCAAAAAGTTCTCGATTATCTGGATCAAGAGCTTAACCAGGAAATTAAAGGCCTCGCTTTCTTCATCGATCCGGCCGGTGAACCGTGGCGGCAATATCAGTTTCGTGTCCCCGTGCGCCAGGGAGTTTATCAGGAGGCTAACTTACACCTTACTCAGCTGGAAGAACTTCTCGATGAGTACGAGAGATATTGCACGGTCGTTCTTGATAAGGAGAAAGCCCAAATATTCACGGTCTTCTTGAGCGAGATTGAGGACATCACTGACATTTTTAACGAGTTTCCCGGCCAGCATGCCCAAGGCGGTTGGTCGCAAAAGAGATTTCAAGGTCATATTGAGGATCACGTTCAGCGGCATTTAAAAGAAATAGCTACCAAGACCTATGGTTTATTTAAGCAAGATAGTTTTGATCGTTTAATCATCGCTGGCAGTAAGGAGATCTTGCCAGATTTTAAAAAAGCTTTACATCCCGATTTACAATCCCGGTTAGCAGGAGACTTCGCGACAGAATTGTTTCAGCCAACGGAGCACTTTTTGCAAGAATCACTTAAGGTAGCGGAAAAAGTCGAGCGGGAGAAAGAGGCTGAACTAGTAAAAGAGTTGGGAGATAATCTAGGGGTAGGTAATAAAGCAGTATCGGGTGTTCGCGATACTTTACAGGCTGTCAATGATAAAAAAGTAATGAAATTAGTGCTAGCAGATGGTTTTACTCAATCCGGCTACAATTGTCCTAGTTGTGGTTTGCTGGGCTTAGAAGCGGACGAATGTGGTTGTCAGGACGAATTGGAAGAGGTGGCTGACCTGATCGATGAAATGATGCAAGCAGCCATCGCCCAGGGAGCGAGAGTGGAGTTTGTAAAAGGTAGCAAAGAATTGGAAGATTTGGGCAATGTGGGGGCGTTTTTAAGGTATTAATATTTTACATTAATTTTCGCTAAATCAACCTTGTCTTTTTTATTTGCCATTATCCCCAATCTTGTTATGTTTATTTAAGTATAATAGTTATGAAAAGGGCAGTGTTTTAAACATGGCATTTATGGAAATAATAGAACTAGAAAAATTATCGTCTGCCCGGCTGAAAAAATATCAGCAGTGGGACTGGTCTCGCGAAATACTTGATGGTTGTCCAAATTATGTGTTCACCGCCTCAGCCGCAATGACCGGCCATAGTTTACGACGCCATTTCCCCGAAATGACGTTGGTGTTAGCGTATTTTGAACGTGGCCAAATGCATTACTGTCATCCGGATTATGAGTTGGCAGCTATTGTCAAAAAAGTAATAGTCAAAACCCAAAAAAACCTGGATTACCTTGATGGTATCTATCAAGAATGGAAGAAGGCCAAGGCAGAATCGGAAAAACTATTCTATGATATAAAAACCACCAACCTAATCAGTTTATCTGATGAAAAGCTTCTGGAGCTTTATGATCAGTTTATTGAACATTTCATTGCTAACTTAGGCTCAGCGTTTTTTATCGAAGCCTTTGTGGTTAGTAAAAGGAAGGTGACAGAAGAAGGGTTTCGGAGGTTTCTGGCGCTACAAGGGAAGACAGACCTATTTAGCAAATATTATGGTCTTCTCACTTTGCCAGCTGAACCAACCTTCCTCAATCGTTTTGCTGCTGAATTAAAAAAAGCAGCCGAGTCGCCGAAAAAGCTTCAATTAATAAAAAAGATTCAGCAGAAATATTCTTGGATTCGAGCTAGCTATGGTTTTTATGAGCCAGTAGATCAGGAGTATATAGATAAAGAGCTAAAATATCTAGGCAAAAGTGGCAGTGGAGATCATTTTCGGAAACTGGTAGCTAATTTAACAGCCCGAAAGGCGCGCATAATAAAAGAGTTAAAAGTTCCGCTCGTTATCCAAAATCAGTTAAAACTAATGACCCACCTAACTTTTTGGCAAGATGAACGCAAAGAAATGTGCTCGCGCTCAGTGGAAATTTGTTCGATTTTTCTGGATGAGTTTTTTCGTCGGCTAAATATTAAGAAAAAGCATTTAAAGTGGATGTTTCCAATTGAAATAAGAGAAGTATTCACTCAGGGCATCGACTTAGATAAAATAAAGAAAAGAAGGAAGGGTTGTTTATACATCCAAAAGAATGGCAATTATGAATTGTTGGCGGGTCTGGAGAGCAAGAAAGTGATTGCTGAACTGTTCCCGGCCGATCTAGATCGGGATATTAAAGAATTATCAGGTTTAGCAGCTTCTCCTGGAAAAGTTAGAGGAGAGGTAAAAGTTCTACTAAGCTCACGCCAAGAGAGTAAAATGAACCAGGGTGATATCCTAGTAGCTGGCATGACTCGTCCGGATTATATGCCGCTGATTCGGAAAGCGGGGGCGATTGTGACTGATGAAGGCGGGATTACCTGTCACGCCGCCATTGTGGCGCGGGAGTTGGGGATACCATGCATTGTGGGCACTAAAGGGGCTACCAGCATTTTAAAAGATGGCAATGAAGTAGAGGTGGATGGGGATCGAGGGATGGTCAAAATAATAAAAAAAGCTTAACTATGTCCCACAAATATTATTTCATGCACGAACGAGGGGATTATCCGCCACTGATGATTGAAGGAGTGGCTGGTGCTTGGACGAGCTGTATCGATGAGACAGTCGGTTACAATGGCGGGCCAGCCTATTTTATTTACCAGGACGCCTGGGTACGCATTTATTGCTTGGAGAGTGTTCGGCAAAAGATCACCGATTATCTTTTTACTAAAATAGCGGCTGATAAAAACTACATCAGTGACGCCAAAAAGATTTTTGACCAGCGAATTGCGGCTATTTTAAATTTTATCGAGCAGATGAAAGTAATGGACTGGCAAAGTTACAGTCAGGCCGAGCTTATTAAAATCGGGGAGCAGTATAATTACCTCTACTATCGTGCCGTTCCCTATGGAGAGCCCCTAGCCTATTATCTCAAAGAGAAGCTGGAAGAAGTATTGGCAGAATATCTACTCAAAGAGATTAAGTTGCCAACTACTAGATATGAGACTTTATTAACACCTCTTTATCAGTCATTTCTTAGTCGGGAAGAAGAGGCATTACGGCAAATTACTCAACAAAATTTATCTCAGCCGGAATTTGACCAGAAAATAGATCAACACTGGCAGAAATATCAGTGGTTATTGTATGACTATGCCAGCGTAATTGTCGATAGGGAATATTTTGTTCAGCGCGCCCATAAATTAACCAAGGAGCCGCCAGAATTGATTGATGATCGAGAGCTAGCTAAACAAAAAACAGCTATTAGTAAAAAATACAAATTATCTACCCCCTATACCTACTATTTACGCATTTTTGAAGATCTTTTTTACCTGATGGATCGAAAAAAAGAAGTATTTACCAAATATAATTACGCGGCTATTCCCATGCGTGAGGAAATGGCCAGTCGTCTTGGTGTTAGCTTCGCGGATTTGGGCTGGTTTTTCTGGTGGGAGGTGAAAGATGCTCTAGAGAAAGGGAAGATTGATGCTAGTGTTGTCGCTAAGCGCAAAGAAAATTCGGTTATTAAAATGTATAACGGAAAAAATGAATATTTGTCGAATCGTGAAGCTAAGCGCATCAGAGAAGATATCGATCAGGATCAAGAAGTGGGGGAAAATGTTAAAGTAGTCAAAGGTACCCCGACTTCCAGCGGGAAAATTAAGGGTGTTATCTGCTATCTGAAAAGCGCCCGCGATAATAGTAAAATAAAACAGGGAGAAATATTACTGGTCAGCAATACTACCCCCGATTTCATGCCGGCAATTCAAAAAGCAGCCGCGATCGTGACCAATGAAGGTGGATTAACCTGTCATGCGGCAATTGTCAGCCGAGAACTTGGGATTCCCTGTGTGGTCGGAACAAAAATTGCTACCCAAGTTTTTGAAAGTGGTGATCAGGTGGAAGTGGATGCGGCTAAAGGAGTGATAAAAAAATTATGAGTCAGAATTTCTCAGCCTACAAAATTTGCCAACAGGCACTTCGGGAAAAGTGGTATATCCAAGGTTTTAATGGCCTGCCGATTTTTCTTAATTCCGCAGCTTACAGTGGCTTAGTGATGGGAAAAGATTTAGGTTACCAATACAATAAATATTTTTTAGATTACCACCAGGGGTATTGTGAAGTTGGTTATTTGGAAAAAGACCTGGAGTGTATTTGGCAGATAGTGAAGAGAAAGCTGGTTGATGATCCTAATTATCTGAATCAGGTCAAAAAACAATACTCTCATAAATTTGCTAACTACAATCAATTATTCCAGCAAATTAAAAGTAATCAGCTAAAGGAATTAACGGACGACGAATTAGTTAAAATATTTAAGGAATGTGCCGAAATAACCATAAAATCTGCTGGTAGCGCTCATGTTATCGAATCAGTTGGAATGGGGCTAGAGAAGGATTTTAAAAAGCAATTACAATCAGCCGCCGATTCCCCGAAAGATTTTAATGAATATTTTACCGTTCTTACGGCGCCCTCTGAGCCATCTTTCTTAGCTCGAGAAGAAGCTGAGTTGATAAAAATAGCCAAGCGGAGTTCATCGGAGCAGGCAAAAAAATTAGCCGAACACGCCGCCAAATATTTCTGGCTATCAAATAGCTATGCCAAAGTAAGAGAATTATCAGCTAAATACTTTACTCGTCGTCTCCGGTCTATCACAAATAAAAAACAGATATCTGAGGTGGCGACAAAAAAGAAAAAGGCGGTTCTGATTGACCAACTTCAACTAGATTCAGCTGCTGTCGCTAATATTGAGCTAATTGATTTTACTACTAGTTGGCAAGATGAGCGTAAAGCCAATATTTTGCAAGCAATTGGTTATCTCAAGCGGATTGTGGATGAAATCAGCCGCCGCACCAAGATCGCCAAGAAGTATTTATATTATCTGGGGGTTAGGGATATAATTAATCTCAATTCATTTTCGGATCTGAAAGCTTGGCAAACTGAGTTAAGAAAAAGATCACCGGGCGTGTTTTTCTTAATGCAGACAGAGAAAGAACATGTTTTGACCGGGCAGGAGTACTTAAAAATATCAAAATACAGAACGGAATTAGAGAAAGAGATGTCGGTGATCGAGCGAGAGCTTCACGGCTCGGTGGCCATGACTGGCACGGCGATTGGACGAGCCGTAATTTGCCGAGGACTGTCCTCGCTGGCTAAAGTAAGACCAGGTGACATTATTGTTGCTTCGATGACGAGGCCGGAATTTATGCCGGCTCTGAGAAAAGCAGCGGGGATTGTGACTGATGAGGGCGGAATTACTTGTCACGCGGCGATCGTGGCACGTGAACTAAATATTCCGACAGTAATTGGTACTAAAAAGGCAACTAAAATATTCCGGGACGGGATGAAAATAGAAGTACGAGCTAATCACGGGATAGTTAGAGAATTAAAATGAAGTACGCCAAACTAGTAAAAAATATTAAAACGAAAAATTGGTATCGTCAGGGTGGCGAACTCAGTTTTTTCTATACTTTCCGGCCGTATAAATCAATATACATATTATTGGGGTATAACAATTGCGTTAATACCCAAAAAGGTCGGGTTAATATTGCCTATTTCAATAAAGACGAGGAAACTAAAAAGGCTGAGGAGATAATAAAAAAAGCCACCCCAGGAAGAGAATATATTAATAAGAGGATCAAAAAATGGCACCACCTTAATGACCAAATGACAAAATTGCTTCAATCTAGGTATCGGCGACCGCTGTCAAGGTGGAACGATCAAGAACTAGTCGATAATCTGGAAGAAATTACTAAACTATTTTTAGATTGCTGGGTTGTTTCTCTTATAATCGAAGTATTTGATCCTGAGGGCGATAAGATATTGGCCGAGCTGATTAAGCAGGACGGAGCAAGTTTATCTAGTGAAGAGATAGCCATTTTAACTAGTCCTGATAATTTGACGGAGCAGCAGCAAGAATTTGTCGAGCGAATCCGAATAGCTCAAGAATCTGCCGCTGGGAAGGATATTAGCGGTCAGCTAGCAGAACACCAGCAAAAATACTTCTGGATTAAAAATAATTGGTATAATGTCAGGGAATTACCGGAAAAATATTTTCGGGATTTGATTGAGGATGATAAGCACTCTCTAAATAAGCGAATTAAAGAGTCAGAAAAAATCACCAAGACTTTAAATAATAGCCGAAAGGAGAAAAAAACGATTGTAGCTGATAAGAAAATTAGCCCCCAGCTGCAAAATATCTTTTATCTATTTTCCCAGATGGCCGAGTGGCGCGATGTTAGAAAAAAAAGTATTTGCATTGCCAATCACTATTTTTATCAGATTCTGAAGCAATTTAATCGGGTTAATGATATTGGGATAGAACTACTTCATTTCCTCAATTTGTGGGACATTAGAGGGTGGAAACTGCCACCTGGCATCGAAGATGAGCTAAAGAAAAGACAGGCTGGCATTGTCTATCTCTATGGTTCTAAAAAGACAGAATGGTCTTGTTTTTATGGCGAGGAAGCACAAGCACTCTATAATTTACTAGATAAATCTATTATCCAAGCGGAACTTAAAGGAATGTGTGCCAGTAGAGGGACAATAGAGGGGATAGTGAAAGTCGTGAAAACCAATAAAGATTTTTCTAAAGTGCAGCCGGGTGATATTATCGTTGCCCCCATGACCAGACCAGATTATCTACCGATTATGAAGATCGCTGGTGGGATTGTTACGGAGGAAGGGGGACTAACTTGTCACGCCGCTATCGTTGCCCGCGAACTGAAAATTCCTTGCGTAGTGGGAGTGCAAGCAGCTACCTCGGTGTTGGAAGACGGCGATAGGATAAAACTAGATGCGGAGGGAGAGGTAATAGAAAAATTATGAAAAAACTATCGAACTTTCCTACAGCCATCGTCAAAGAAGTTGGAGAGCAGTACAATAAATCCTTTGAAAGTAAAGTCTTTACTTTGTTTGCTTCTTCGGAAACGGAGGTTTTTAGGCTCGCCCAGGTAATTCCAATCCCTTACCAGTTTTGCTTCTGCTTTATCAAAGAAGATCATGCTCAATGGTTTCTGGATCAAAAAAACTTGGTAAAAGTTAAGGACTGGGTGGTAACAGAAGCTGGGCAGGGTACCGAGCACGTAATGAAAAGATATCGTAAGTGGCAGGCTGACTGGTCTGAGTACATAAGTTGTTCAGGTAAGTTAGTGGATAAAGACCTAAGCGAACTAACTGACAAAGAACTACTCCAAGATTTTAAGAAATTCTATGAGTTATATTTAGGCGCGGGTGCCGCTGCTTACTTAGCTGATTCTTTCATGTCAACTGGTGAGACGGATTGGTTGGAGGAAATGTTTCGAGAAATGTTGGCTAAGATGAAAATATCTGGCGATTGCGATGAGATTTTGCGAATTTTGCTCTCGCCCGGGTTTTTATCTTTCACGATCGAAGAAGAAAATGATTTACTGGGCTTAGCAGTGAAGTTTGCTGAACATTATAGTAACGGATTGCCGGCACTGGAAATTATTAAAAAAGAGACACCCGAATTATATCAGTTACTACAAAAGCACAGACAGAAGTATTACTGGATGAATAATAATTATTATCAGGCGGTAATTATTAATCTGGCTGATTTTTATGACAGATTGAAGCAACTTATTACCGCCAGTGGTAGTAAAAATATAGCCGAATTATATCAGAAGAAACAGCAAGCAATCAAAGAGTACCAGAAAAAACGACAAAAAATCTTGGCTAATTTAACACTAGACGATTTTCACCGCAATGTTTTACAGATTTCTGACTTATTCACTGAATGGAAAGATGTGCGTAAAAGCGGGGTTTATGTGGGGATGTCTCATTTTGAACGGTTTCTGGGTGAAATTGGACGTAGAGTAGGGATTTCGACCAAAGATATGACTTTTTTGGTGTTTGCGGAAGTGTGTGCCGCGTTATCGGGCGAACAAGAGCTAAAAGATAAAATCACCGCTCGCAGGAAACAGGTGTTCTTTGCCGTAACACCAGCCGGCTATTATATTGCCGCTGGCCAAGAAGCGAATAAGTATTTTGCGTATTTACAGCAGCAGTCTAAGGACGTTAAAAAATTAAAAGGGGTAGGCGCTGCGCCGGGCAAGGCCACAGGCGTGGTGCGAGTAGTACGGATGACGGAAGATATGAAGCAGTTTCAGGAAGGCGAAATATTGGTTACCAATCAAACCACTCCTGACTTTGTTCCCATTATGAAGAAAGCAGCTGCCATTGTGACTGAGCAAGGTGGGATTACCAGTCACGCCGCCGTGGTGTCACGAGAACTTAAAAAACCGTGCGTGATAGGTACTAAAATCGCCACTCAAGCTTTCAAAACTGGTGATAAGGTATTTGTAGATGCCAATAAGGGTCTGGCTAAGAAAATTTAGCTAAAAATATGTTGGAGAAAGCAGACTATGTAAAAATAGTACGTCGTCCTTATCCACCACTTTATGCTTCTTCAATATTTGCCGGCATTCTTAATAAGGAAAATTACCTTGGATTTATTTCTCGACCAGCTGAACTAACTCAAGCTATTCAGAGTGATTACAATTTCTATTATATTCGGCAAGAGCGGGATGAAGTGGGTGAAGCTACTCTGCGAGATTGGAACAGCGCGCAAAAAATCAAAAACGTAAATTATATTTTAGAGACCAGAGCAAAAAAATTGTTGGTGGCGACACGTGGCTCCGATGTTAAGAGATATTTACGAGCGTATGCTAGGTATGCGGTGGCTATTCTTCCAGTTCAACAGGTCGAAGAGCCGATAGAAAGGGAAATAAGCAAATTATTGTTGGAAAAAGTTGGCACTCCAAAAACCAGAACTATACTAGATAAGCTAAATATTCCTCTACGAGATAATTATTACAAGCGAGAGGAATATGATTTGGTAACTAGTGCTGATCTAGTGAGACATGTCAAAAAATATGTCTGGCTAAATTCTCGTTACGGTCAGCACCAGCCGTATCAGTTGTCCGAGGCAGAAATGAGATTGGGAATACTGGAAAAGAATTCATACCTAGAAAGAAGGGAGACTGAAAAAGAGAAAATCAAACAGACTATTACTGAGGCAAAAAAAGTTTTGGGTTCGTCAGCAGATTATCTAGTAGATTTAATGCAATTCGTTGTTTACTATCGCACCCGACGCACTGACATTCTCAATCGATCTTCTTACGAGGCTTATCCGTTGTTGAATAAATATGCGCGAGAGCAAGGACTGACATCCGAGCAGCTTTTGTATTGTCTGGCTGACGAAGTTTTAAGAGACGATATTCCTGCCAAAAATATATTGTCTGAACGCGTCAAGGGCTACGATATTTATGTCGAAAACGGGAAACTTGTCTGTGTTCACGGTCAACAAAGTAAAGAAGTCAGGAAAATATTTGCTCAAGATTTGGGGAACATTAAAAAGATAAAAGGCGTAGTAGCTTCACCAGGCTGGGCGACAGGTAGAGTAAAGGTCGTATTTACTAAAAAGGATTTGGCGGAATTTAAAAAAGGTGAAATCTTGGTTACTAGCATGACTACTCCCAACATGGTGATGATAATGCACCAAGCAGCTGCTATTATTACGGATGAAGGTGGTATCACTTGCCACGCCGCTATTATTTCGCGTGAACTGCAAAAACCCTGTATAATCAACACCAAGATTGCTACTCAGGTTTTGTGCAATGGCGAGGAGGTACAAGTGGATGCTAATAGGGGGATTGCTAGAAAATTAGAGCATGAATGATCAACAGGTAAAAAGTAAGATAAAAGCGATGAGGTGGGAAGTCTGGCTGCACCGGCCCTACGCCTTTTTGGTTACTTATTTGATGTTTGTTGGGGCTACTAGGCGGGCTTTTGCTGAGCAAGGTATAAAGGGTGAATATCCCATCGTGGCTTATGATTCTTATACCTGGTATCGCTGTCCGGAAATGATTAAAATGGCGGCCGCCGAAGCTGGCAAATATCTCCAGCAGAAAGATATTTTTACTCTGGTTACGCAATGTGAAAATTTATATCAACAAATAAAGCAAGAAACAAAGCAATTGATCCAAGCTGATCGAGCTGACGCCCTGGAGTTGTACCAAAGAGTCGTTGATCTAATTTTACCTTTCAACGTCTATATTTGGGTGGCACATGGTTGTGAGGAGTATTACATTCCCATTATTACCGAGAAAGCTAAAGAATTTGTTCCCGAACCAGAAGTGGAAAAATTTGTTGGCGATATTAGTAAGCCGACGAAGAAAACCGCGCATAATTTAATGGAGGACGATATCCGACAAGGAATGAGTCTTGAGAAGTTACACCAAGAATATGCCTGGATGAAGGCTCGAATTGAGGGAGGTTTTGCTCCTGGTTTTAGCCTGGAAGAGATGAAGAAAATCCGACGAGAAGTGTTGGCTAAGACGGCAGAAAAAATAGAGCAGCCGGATGTCCCCAAGTCGTTACGGGATCTATCAGCTGAGCTGCAAGAATTAGTGTTTTTGCGAACTTTTCGTACTGATGCTTTGTATGAATTATATCACTTGGCGCAGCCGATTTTTGCGCGGGCGGCTGAAGTTCTAGGAGTAGAGTCGATTAGAGACTGCCTTCCTGGGGATATCAAAAATGGGAAAATCGGGCAGCAGCGCAACGTGTCTCAATCCGCTATCCTAAAGTACTGTGATGACATAGTGGTGTCAGATTGCCCGGTGATTACGTCGGCAGGAAGGGAGACAGGAAAAATAAAAGGTGCTGTCGCCTGGCCAGGTAAAGCTACTGGGACAGCCAAGGTAGTAAATAATCCCCAGCAAGTAGACAAAGTAAACAAGGGAGATATTCTGGTCACTCCGATGACCATCCCAGCCTATATTGTAGCGATGAATAGAGCAGTCGCTTTTGTAACGGACGAGGGTGGCATTACTTGTCACGCCGCTATTATCGCCCGCGAGATGAAAAAACCCTGCGTGATTGGCACTAAGATCGCTACCCAAGCCTTTAAGGATGGTGACCAGATAGAAGTAGATGCCGATCGGGGAATAGTAAAAAAGCTATGAGTAAAACCAATTGGCAATACTATTTTGCTCGTAAATTTTCCGCCCACCGCTACGAGGTGGTGATGAGTATTTCTTTTTCCTCTTTCTATCAAAAACATTTTCAAGTCAAGCTAAAAAATATCCTCGTAGTACCAGCAGGCAAGAATCACGCTATTTATTTTGACCAAGCAGAATGGCCAGCTGCCCAGCAGAAAATATATCAGGTTGTCTGTCAGAATTGGCGCTCTTTTCAAAAATACCAACGTTTAATCCAATGGGCGCAGAATGAATTCTTTATGGGAACGAGAAAGATCTTCCGGCAAGTTTCCGACCAGGCCAGCAATAAATCATTACTGAGCCTTCACCAATTGGCAGTTAAGCTCAACCATAAGTTTTTTCAGCGCTCAATCTGGATTCCTTTTGTGATTGAGCCGTTTTTAGCCGTAGCAGCCGAGGAGGAAATAAAAAAGCTAGCTTCGGGAGACGAAGAAAAATTTAAGAAAATTTTCAATTTTGTTTTTTCGCCCGAGGAGAAAAATGCTATTACTAGAGAGCGGGAAAGTTTGCTGAAAGTGGCTGATTTAGTGCAAAAAGGAGGAGCTAAAGAAAAATTATTACAGAAGCACTGCCAGAATTTCCGCTGGATTCCTTGTTATGATCCTGGTGATGAACCCTGGGAAATTGATTATTTCCGGCAGGAACTAAATAAAATTATCGATTCTTCAACGGCACCAACTGAGGAGTTAAAGAAACTTAGGGATAATTTTTTTCAGCGGCGCAGCGAATTTGATAAATTTTTATTATTAACTAAACTAACTCGTCGCCAGAATAATTTGTTGAGAATGGCTCACGCTCTCTGTTTTATTAAGGATCAGCGGGATGATTTTCGTCGTCTGGGCAGTTTCTATTTACAATCCTTATACCAAGAAATCGGCCGTCGAGCGGGGCTAGATTTAAAAGAAGTGGTAAACTTATTGAATGATGAAATAGAGGAATTCCTAGTGATTGGTCAGCTGCCGGATATGAGGGAAATACGTCAGCGGCAGGATGGCTATGTACTGTGGCGTCAGAATGATCACGAAATAAAAATATTTAGTGGTCGCCGGGCGCATAAAATAGTTGAACAAGAATTAAGTTCACAGGCTGATAAAAAAGCAAGCGAATTAAAAGGGATCATCGGCAATCAAGGACGCGCTAGTGGTTCGGTACAAATAGTTATTAGCAAACACGATTTACGCAAGGTAAAGCCAGGGGACGTAATGGTGGCAATTACCACTCATCCTGATTTTGTGCCGGCGATGCGGCGGGCGGTAGCAATTGTTACTGATGAAGGTGGTATTACTTCTCACGCTGCCATTGTTAGTCGGGAAATTAACATTCCTTGTCTGGTTGGAACTAAAGAAGCCACCCGGGCGTTTCGTGATGGACAAGAGGTAGAGGTTGACGCCGACCAAGGTATTGTGCGAAAATTAACCTAGTAATTAACTAAAACCTATGACCAAACCAAAACATCTCGTGTTTTCCAAGGATATTGATAAGGCTGGCTACGAGGAAATCGTCATGCGAGCTGACAAATTTCTTACTGAGGGGATTCCGGCTGATCTAATGAAAAGAAAAGTAGCCGCTACGCTTTTCTTCCAACCTTCGACACGCACTATGACTTCAGCCCAGGTGGCCATGTTGCGATCCGGTGGTGGGTTTGTCAGTGTTACTGGTGAACAAGGGCTATCAATGGAAAAGGGTGAGAGCCTAGAGGACACAGTGCGGACGTTTTCTGGTATGTCAGATATAATTGTAATTCGTCACACTGATGAGGATTCAGCTGAGCGAGCGGCTAAGGTTTCCCGTGTACCAGTGATCAATGGTGGTAGTGGATCCAAAGAGCATGCCGTTGGGGCAGCCATGATGATGGTAAATATATTTCATTATTTGAAAAGATTAGAGGGTTTGAAAGTTGGTATTTATGGGACGCCAGAAATAAACCGATGCATAAAAGCAATAGTACCGATTATGGGGCATTTTGGTGTTGAGGTTTATGTAGATGATTTTGGTGAGTTTCCAATACCGAAAGAAGTCGAAGAACAAGCTAAGAAAAATGGCTTGAAGAAACTTGAATATGGTAAATTAGATGACTTTATTGGCGAAGTAGATTATCTTCTAGTTACTCGTGGACTACAAAAAGGGATTATTCCTGATGATATGTTTCCTAAGGAGAAGGAAGAAATGATTATGAAAAAGTATAAACCAATCACCACCGAACACATGAAAAAGCTTCGGCCTGATGCTTTTCTTGATATGCTCACTCCATTGATATTTGAGATCGAGCGTGATGTTGATCCTGACCCGCGAGCGATTTATTCGAAAAAGGAATTGTTTGTCGAGTCAATGCTGGCAGCGATGAGTTATTTGATGGGGGTGGAGGTGTAGACTATTTTTGAGAAATAAAGAGCTTCGCCATTTATTTTGCTTAGTACTCACTCACTGCGTAAATAAGGGGCTTCGCCCCTTGTTTGCTTGCTCATTTGGAAAAGCAAAAAGATTTTGCTTTTCTCTCATTCGTTTCACAAATAAAAAAAGCCCGGCGTCTCGTGAGAGTCGCGGGGCTTGGTTTTTTTCAATAGGCTGTGCGAAGCAGATCACTCAGCGGTGGCGAGGGCGAGCCAGGTGAGAACACCCTGCCCCAGCGCGTCCGGGTGAGGGGCGAAGGTGGGAGTATGGAAACTCCCTGATCCTTCCTGCTGGGCGCCGACGAAGAGTAAGGCGCCATCGACACCAGGTGTGTTGAGGTAGTGGGCGAAGTCCTCGCCCCCCAGCTCACGGCCGCCTTCGATCCAGCTTAGACCAGCAGCCTGCACTGCACCCTTGACCTTGGCCACGCACTCGGGGGTGTTGTGGAGAGCCGGGTGACCGTAGACGGAATCGCAGTGAATGTTCACGTCACTGCTATCTCGCACTCCACTCTCGATCATCCAGCGGAGGCGCTTGAAGTAGGCATCGCGATCGTCGGTCGCAAGCATCGTCCGGACACCATACCACATCTCCAGCTTGCCCGACTCCAGCTCTTTGATCACGGCTGGCTCCAGGGTAGCCGGCTGCCAGGGACCAAGGGCGACGGTGGGCAGATCGGAAAGAAACTCCATGATCTGCACCACCTCATGGTAGGGACTGGTCTGACGCTGGGGTCGGCGAACGCCGTTGACATCAGCCGTGGCGTTGTAGAGACGAGCCACGTTGCTGCAAGCCTCACACAGCTCATCGATATGGACGTTGCCGTGCACTGTCACCTCCAGCGTGGCCTCTGCCGGCATAATGTTGCTGGCCGTGCCACCCAGGAGGGAGACGATGCGAGCGCCGAAGTGCCAGTCGCTGAGGACGGAGAAGATGCGCTTGGCCACCCGCAGAGCGTTGCTGCCCTTATGCGGCATGGCCACGTGTCCGCCGGAACAGCTGATGGAGATTTGGATGAGTAGGTCGGGCTGGATTTGCTTGCTCGGCGCCTCCAGGGTGATCTTCAGCCGGTCGGAGTTACCCAGAAGGGCACCGGGGTAGGAAATGACCGTACCTACCGGGAAGTCCGAGTGCACGTGTAGGGCATAGGCCTCGCTCACGCCATCCAACACTCCTTCCTTGACCAGCCGCGCCCCACCCGATTCGGTGATCGGGTTCTCCTCGGCTCGCTGCCAGACCAGGCGCAGGGGATGCTTGATCCCAACCAGCCCTTCTGCCACCGCCCTGAGAGATCCTAGCAGCATAGCGGCATGGGCATCGTGTCCGCAGGCATGCATCCGACCGGGGTGCTGCGAGGCGAAGGACAATCCGGTAGCCTCGGTGATCGGCAGACCATCGACGTCAGCGCGCAGCAGCAGGAAGCACTGCTCGCGGCTGTACCCAGACGGGATCACATCGACGACCAGACCGCCGGTGAAATCACTGCGAGTTATCACCTTTATTCCACGCACTCTGGCCACTTCCGAGAGTTCTTCCACTCTCCTTTCAATAATTGCTAACGTCTCATTCTCCTCCCACCGCAGCTCCGGTATCCGGTGGAGCTGGTGGTAGTTATCACTAATGTATTTTGCCACTAACCGGGTGACGGCGGGCAGGTTTTCTGTGCGTTCCATGCTTTCTCCTGAGTGTCTCCCATAACGGGGTTATCTCTGTTGTTAGCATTGCCAAAACAAACCTATTGAATTGTGCAGGTACAAAAATCACAAAAACGTGATCAGCTCATATAATCATAATAAAGTCAAATTGTCAATAATATCTATTTGCGTTAAAATGGCGTAAATGACAATATTAGATAATCAAAATAATTATAAAATAACATGCAACCAGAAATAATCAAAGAAAAAATCTTACCAAAAAAGTTACAAGATCATACCGATATTTTTGGCGATATGGTTAAAGTGGTGGTTGATATTGATCAAGAAATTATGTCTATCGGCGGCGAGATGCACGCTGACGGTGAGGCTATTTTACTAGAAAATGGTTCTCAGCAAGAAAATTTATGGGGAGCTAATATTTATCCCGAAAAATCGGGAGATGATCACATTGAATATACATCTCTGATCAATATTAGACCACGAGCTGGCAACAGATCGATGGAGGTACAAGACAAAGAGATAAAAAAGAAAATAGCAGTAGTTATAAATAAATTAATACCTTAAATTATGTCAGCCATTCACCAAGAATTAGCTCAAGGCCGCTGGCAAAAAATGTCTTTTGGTCAGCAGATGGGTAATATTGCCAGTGAAATTGCTCGTGCCAAACATTGGTTAGCAAAGGGAGATAATGAACAAGAAAAAAAATCAGCTGAACGCGCCCACGAATTATTGAGCTTGACGATAGCTGATGAGTCTCGCCTTTCCTACCTAAAAGAATTAACTCGTCTGCGAACGATATTGGCTGATGCACTTGTTGGTGCTGGACAATATAATATATCCTGGCAAAATTGTGAGGATTATTGTCTGTCATTTCTACTGGCTGAATGATATTTAGTTAAAAATGTCGGAAAAGAAAATTTCCCAGGTAAAAAAAGTAATAAATTATATAATTGGCTTATTAGCTCTGACAGCTTTAGTTTTAGTGGTAATTTATGTCGTTCTTCCCTTCTTTGAAAAACCAGGTCTCCAAGTTACCAAAGACGAGCCCAAACAGCTAGTAGAACCAGCCAAAAACGGCCGGAAAAACACCACAAGCCAACCGGAAGAAAACCAGCCGTTTTCTTTTGTAATTCTCTCTGATAGCAATAGCGGAGCGGGTAATGTATCACAATCAGCCACATTCACTAATATTGTTAAAGAAATTTCCGAATCGGATGACAAGCCAGATTTTCTTATCCACGCTGGCGATATGATTGCTGGTTCCGGTTCCACTTCGCTTAGTCTAGCTGATAAAATGTGGGAAAGTTTTGGCGCGGCAATCGAGCCTCTAGAAAAAAACAACATTGCTTTCTTTCCTTCCGCTGGCAATCATGATGCTAGCTTTAATAAACTATTGCCCCAGGCCTATAGAACATTTTGGGATAAAAACAAAAACACCCAGGACATTAAAATAGATGGTTCCTATTCCTCCTACTATTCATTTGACTATCAAGGCTCGCATTTTATTGTTCTTTATTCGCCAAAGACTTATTTAGACGAAGAACAATTAAAATGGTTAGAGCAGAATATTGATAATGCTCAAGGTCAGTACGATAATATTTTTGTCATCTCACATATCCCGTTGACGGCCGTGAGTACTTATCATCCTAACGATCAGCTAACACCAGGCAGTCGTCTCAAAGAAATATTAGCGGGTAAAATCACTGCTTTCTTTGGCGCCCATCATAATTTATATTACGATTTTGAAGCGGACGACATTCGACAAATTGGAACGGGACGAGTTGGCAGTGGGGGAATATATCAGTTCAAGTCGCGATACGGAACTGGCGCGCAGAATTATAATTCGTATTTGCGGGTAGAGGTAAAGGGAAATGATTGGGAGGTAGAACAGGTAAGATCTAATTAGACCCTGAGCTAATCCAGTGGGTCGAAAGTTGGCGGAAAATTAAAGCAAAAAAGAAGTTTTATTTCTTTGACCAGTTTAGGATGTAAAATACTATGAACAGAGCAATAACTCAAAACGAAATTATTTTCCCAGAGATATTAGCTCCGCGACCCCAAACCATTCACAAAAAACAGTGCGGACAAGTTTTGGTGATCGCTGGTTCGAAGGGGATGACGGGAGCAGCTGTTTTAACTTGTCGAGCCGCCATGCGAGCGGGGGCGGGCGTTGTTACACTCGCTTTTCCCGAGACGCTGGCAAAAATATACAAAGACTTACTCCCGGAAGTGATGACTATTCCTTGCTCAGCAACCAGTGAGAGCACTTTAAGCTATGAAGCGGTGCCAATATTATTAGAAAAATCAACCAACTTTGCTGTGGTGGTGATTGGTCCGGGATTGTCAAAAAACAAAGAGACGCAAAAATTGACACGAGCATTAGTAAAGAAACTGGAAAAACCGTTAATTATAGATGCTGATGGTCTAAACGCTCTAGTCGGACAAGCTGCTAAGCTACTGACCCAACGTCGGGCAGAGACTATCATTACTCCCCACGAGGGAGAAATGGCCGGGTTGGTCAATAAGGATCTTAAAAGTGCTAGAATTATTAAAAACGATAAAGTGAAGACGGCGCGGGAATATGCGCAGAAATGGTTAGTTAATATAATACTTAAGGGAGCGGGGACAGTTATTGCTGAACCCGGCGGGGAGGTAATAATAAATGGATCAGGCGGTCCAGCCCTGGCGACTGCTGGCACGGGCGATGTTTTAACGGGAATTATTTCTGCTTTCTGGGCTCAGAATATAAAGAAACCTTTCCGGTCAGCTTGTACCGCTGTCTATTTACACGGGTTAGCCGGAGACAAGGCAGCAGCCAAGCTAGGAGAGCGATCAGTGATTGCCTCGGATGTGATTAAATGGTTACCAGCGGTGATGAAAAAGTGAAAAAACATTACCTTCCACCAAGATAATTTTTCTAAATTCACTGGCAAAAGCAGCTTGCTGAAAAAAGAGGGGATTGCTATAGTGGAAGGCAGGATAGTGTGGATCTAAATAAGTATTTATATAAATTTAAGTCATAAAAAATGCCTAGATATCTAATCGTTCTCATCATCCTCGGTGCAGCCTTAACACTGACTGGCTGTCAAAGTACCAGCTTGACTGGTCAAATCACTAGCACGATTACAAACAATCCCCGCATTGTTAGTTTTGAACCAGATCATCGAACCAAAGGAGTTGCCCTTGATGCCCCGATTAAGATCACCTTTGATCGGGAAATGGATCAGGCAACATTAAACACGCGCAATATTGGCGTGGAATATGCCGAAGATTTAGGGTACAATTTCAATCCCTTACTAAATAGTAAGTATGAGTATGACGAAAATAGTTATCTTCTAACTATCACTCCACCAGAAAATTTCCAGTCACAGCAAAAAATATTGATAACGATTCGCGAAGGGATCACCGATAAAGATGGCAATGAATTATCAGCTGGCGATTTCTATTTCACGACCGGTGAATAATCCAAACAATCTATCTCCACTAAAACAAAATGACAACAGAGGATAATAAATCAGCGGGACATAAAATTTCCCCCGCTTTTTTGGTTTTGGAAAGTATTATTTTTCTGCTGGCTCAATTTCTCGGCCTGCTGTTAGCCTGGCGTCTGTTGCAAATCGAAGAAATTAGAGCAGCGATTGAAGCCCAGTCAATTTCCGTCGTTCAATTTTTGATCTCTTTCGCCATCGGGACAATAGTAATTTTACTGCTGATAAAATTTGTCAAAAGAGACACCGTTTTTCGATTAGCTCTGCAGGCTTCTATTTTTTTGGGAGCGCTTTTATTTTTTGACGTTTGGTTGCCGACACTGGCCACAGTTCTAGTGGCTTTAGCGATAGCTCTACTTAGACAATACTTGCCAATAGTATTAGTGCACAATATTGCCATCGTACTGGCTCTAGCTGGTATCGGTGCTTATATTGGCACTGGTTTCTCTGCTTGGCAGATATTGATAATCATCGCTATCTTGTCAGTTTATGATATTATCGCTGTCTTTCGCACCAAGCACATGGTCAAAATGTTCACCAAATTAACTAACAAAGGAGCTACCTTTTCAATTATTGTTCCCAGCCGTCTCAAAAACATACTTAGTCGGTTGTCTAAGGTAAAGCTAGATGGCTCATATTCCTTTTTGGGAACAGGAGATATCGCCCTACCTTTAATGTTGGCAGTAGCGGCCTTGAAAATGGGTTGGCAATATTCCTTAGCGGTGGTAATCGGGGCTCTAGTTGGCTTGATTGTGATGCATTGGTTGCAGCTTAAACTTAAATACAACAAGCCAGTGGCGGCACTACCACCAATCGGCGGCGGTGCCATGCTAGGTTTTTTAGTGGCTCACTTAACAAACATGTTTTTATAAGACAAAAAATATTGTATAATCATTTCGTCTTTAAATTAAAATAAAAATATGACTGAAACCCAAATAAATCCATCATCTTCTCAGCCGCAAAAAAAAGGAGGCAAAGCTTGTCTAATTATTTTGATCATTGGGATGGGATTATTTTTCTCAGCTGTATTGGTAGTGGCCGGTTGGTATGGCTGGCAACAATTAGAGAGTGCCAAGGATGCACGCGGTAATTTAGAATCATCCTTTAATAATCTCAAGACAGAAATTAATAAGTTACAAGATCGCACTAGTGATTTAGAAAAGGCTGAGGAAGCCAGAAAAAAGAAAGAAGTTGAAGATGCCAAGGTAAAAAGTGAAACTGAAAAAACGACTAGCGGGGAAAGCACTGACGTTGCCAGCCAGTGTGAATTTTCCAAAACAGTTAGTCTAAAAGAAGCAACCACCTACGATATTTTTGGCACTGACATTTTTGATACGGTTGTTTGTGGATATTTAGAAACCAAAGAAGAAGAAGTTTGGGATGTAAAACAAACCAACGCCTATTTTGCCATCAAGAAATTTTACCATGATGGTTTTAAGCAAAGTATTGAGAAAGGAATAACAGAAGGCAATAGTGTGAACAACAAAAAAAACGACGGCACCTACCTATTCAATCTGGGTTGCTACCAAGATGGCAAGGTATCCGGTAGGGATTATGAAGAGGGTGTTTCGTATATTGATGCTGCTGCCCAAAATGCTCTCCAAGATTCCTCGGCCGACAAACCAGTGTCAATCATCTTATCCTTTGGCCAACATGGCGGTACTGGTTGCTCCTGCTGCAACTTAGCGCATAAAATTCGTGCTTACTAAACAAGAAGTCCACAAATAATAGTTTGACTTTTATTGGGAAAGTAGAGTACTTTAATACATATGATCGAAGTTTCCAAACTCACAAAAAAATACGGTGACAAAGCAGCCATTCAAGATGTCTCGTTTAATATTGCCCAGGGAGAGGTAGTTGGTTTTCTCGGTCCTAACGGAGCGGGCAAAACTACTACGATGAGAATTCTTACGGGCTATATTCCTCCCACTAGTGGCGAAGTAAAAATAGGGGGGTTGGATGTCTTTGCTGATTCTTTAGTCGTGCGTCAGAAATTGGGTTATCTACCCGAAAATACACCTCTTTATTTAGACATGGACGTCGAGGTGTTTCTAAAATATATTGCGGCTTTAAAAAAAGTTACCGCTGATAAACGCCAGACGCATATTAGAAAGATCATGAAAATCTGTGGTATCAGTAATGTTAGTCAATCAACTATTAAAACTTTATCTAAAGGTTATCGCCAGCGAGTGGGCATCGCCCAAGCTTTGGTCGGTAATCCAGAATATTTGATACTTGATGAGCCAACTATCGGTCTTGACCCCAAACAAATAATTGAAATTAGAGAATTAATTAAATCGTTAGCGGAAGACAAAACTATTATTCTCAGCACTCATATTTTACCAGAGGTATCAATTACTTGTACGCGTGTTATCATTATTTCGGAAGGCAAAATTGTTGCGGAAGATACCCCTAACAATTTGGAGAACAGATTATCGGGCGTCGCTAAGGTTCTACTCACGGTGAAAGGTCAGCCGGAGAAAATAAAGTTATCTTTGCAAGACATAACCGACGTGACCGAAGTAAATATTAAAAAAACCCACCCAGGCGGTTTAATTGATTTGGAAGTAGCTTCACAAAAAGAAGCTGACGTTAGAAAGGAATTAGCCCAAACAATTGTGCGTAACGATTGGGATTTATTGGAAATGCGACGAGAAGTATTAGGATTGGAAGAAATATTCTTGAAGTTAACTACCAAAGAATAAATGAGAACAATTTTCACTATTACATTAAAAGAACTGCGCTCCTATTTTATTTCCCCGATCGCCTACGTGGTGTTCGCAATGTTTTTGGTGTTGTCGGGCTACTTCTTTTCCGTGATTCTCTTAATTTCTAAGGAAGCGTCTTTCCGCGGGGCAGCCTCTAATATAATTATCACCTTATTGTTTTTGATGCCGCTGATCACAATGAAGGCTTTTTCCGAAGAGAAGAAGCTAGGCACGCTGGAAATGCTGATGACGAAACCAGTCCGGGATATTGAAGTAACTCTCGGGAAATTTTTAGCCGCAACTTTATTATTTGTTACCATGCTGGCTTCAACTCTAGCCTATATCTTTATCCTCAGTAAGTATGGCAATCCTGATATGGGGCCTATCTGGTCAGCGTACCTGGGGATTCTCTTATGTGGCATGTCATTTATTGCCCTGGGGATTTTTGCCTCGACTTTAACGGAGAATCAAATAATTGCGGCTGTGATTGGCTTTGCCCTGGTTTTAATGCTGTGGGTGTTAAATTGGATATCGGGTAATTTAAACGGAGTTGACAGTGAGTTGCTTTCCTACTTAGCGCTCTCTACTCATCTAGAAGGTTTTGTTAAGGGAGTAGTCAGTCTTAAGGATGTCATTTATTATCTGAGTTTTATCTCTTTTTGGTTGTTTGTAGCAGTGAAATCAATTGAAATAAGAAAGTGGAAATAGTATGAAAGAAGAAACAGCGAAAAAAATAAAAGAATTTTTCCGTTTCCGCTGGCTTACAAAGATTTTAGGTATGCGCCAGACCAAATATGGCAGCAACGCCTTGCTGGCCGTAGTGGCCTTATTGGGTATTTTGATATTGGTTAATTATATTGCCCGCAAAGAATCAGTCGATTGGGATTTAACCAAGAATAAAAAACATACCCTTTCTGACCAAACCATGAAGGTATTACAGGGAGTAGAAGAAGAGATAAAAATATTAGGATTTTACAAGGCGGGCAATCCCTCCCAAGAGGAAGTGGCCGACTTACTCGAGCAGTACCGTAATCAGAATAGCAATATCAAAATAGAATTCATTGACCCTGATACCAAGCCCACGGTTGCCCGCGAATATGCGATTGAACGTTACGGCACTCTAGTGTTTGTTAAAGGCGACAAACAAGAACAGTCTTTGACTACTACCGAAAGTGATATTACTTCTAGCATTCTCAAATTAACTCGTGATACTAAAAAGAAGGTCTATTTCTTAACTGGCCACCGGGAGAAAAATATTGATGGTCTGCAAGAGACTGATTACAGTGTGATGAGAAATAAGCTAGAAAAAGAAGGCTATTCAATTGAAAACTTATCAATTGTTTCCACCAGAGAAATTCCCGAGGAAACCGCTGTATTGGTCATCGCCGGTCCCCGTGATAAGATATTAGCCGAGGAACAAGAAATTATTAGTCAGTATCTTAATAATGACGGTAAATTGTTTGTCCTACTGGATCCAAAATTACCGGGAGAAAACGGGGCTGACTTAGATAAATTATTACAGGCATGGGGGGTAGAGACTAAAGAAGGAGTCGTGGTGGATCCCAAAAAGTATTTCTGGACTGATATTAGCACCCCGGTTGTTCAAGAATGGAATAGTCATCAAATTACCAATGAATTGCCAGCCGCTTTTTTCCCAGGGGTAAGATATGTCGGCCAAGCAGAAACTCACCCAGAATACACCGAAGTAACTCCGCTGGTGTCTACCTCAGAAAGCTCTTGGCTAGAAAAGAATTTGTCAGCCCAGGAGGCAGAATTAAACGAAGGAGTAGACCAGAAGGGTCCCGTTCCAATTGCTACCGTTGTTAATGGAGTGACCAGTTCAAAGAGCGAAGAGGAAGGGGATACGACGGAGGGTAAAAAAGAATCTAAAGCCAGGATAGTAGTAATTGGCGATTCTGATTTCGCCAGCAATATGTTTAGTGATGCTTTAGGTAATTTCGATTTCTTTATCAATACCGTCAACTGGTTGGCTGAAGAAGAGGAATTGATTTCTATTCGTCCCAAAGAAGAAGAACAAAGAACAATTACTTTGACGGGTGGTCAAGCTAAGCTGATATTTTATTCAACCGTGGCTGGCATGCCCTTACTGGTGATTATCATTGGCATTGGTGTTTGGCTAGACCGTCGTAAAAGAAAAAAACAATCTTAATTATCTTCCGGCCATGGCTTTAAAGAAATTTCAATCCACTTTAGTTTTAGTAGTAGTTTTTGCTGCCCTGTTAGTTTTTGTTTACTTTGTGGAAAAAGATCGCGAGGTAAAGGATGAGAAAGAGGTTGCGGAAGAAACGTATAATGTGATTGACATTGATAAAACGCAAGTAAAGGAAATAATATTTGAACAACCAGACAAGAAGACGCGCGTGATCAAAGAAGGAGAGGGGTGGAAAATTATCGAACCGATTACCTACCAAGCTCGAGCGAGTAAGATTGACGAGACACTCGATACCATCAATAAGTTGGAAGGCAACCAAAAAATAGATTCAACTGATCTGACAGAGTTTAAATTAGATAAACCAGTTGTGAAAGTGACACTCTTGATGAAAAACGACACTCAATATGAAATTCTACTGGGTGACAAAAATCCCCAGGAGTCTGGTATCTATGTTAAGACCTCAACTCAAGCGGCTGTCTATTTGGCTAATAATACTCTCATTGAAACGCAGTTAAAGCTAGACGAAGAGGTGCTGAAAGAAGATTAATACATCTCCCTAGTAAACTAAGCGTCCACAATCTATCCAGATTTATTAATTTGCTTGCTGGGCTATTTTGTTGTAATGACTACATGGAGAATAATATGAAAAATAAGCCCGAACTAAAACATCTCATCGAAGATATTGCTATTATGCCCACGATTGCCCATATCGCGGTAGACTTGTTGCGCGCTGAGATACCCTTCTTGCGGGTAATCAAAAGTTGGGACGAGAAAATTGCCAAACCTAACAAAGAAATTATTGAGGGCAAGCAAAGCTATGATGGAGTAGAATTAACTCTGTGGGGCTTTTTTGATCGTCATTGGAATGCTAATTGGAAACGAGTCAAGGCCATCAAAAAAAATAAAATACCGATGTACACCTTTCATGGTTGCTTTGAAACTTGTCCCCGTTCACTCAAGGGTTATTATTTAAATCTTTCTCTTGATAATCGCTACACCACTAAAGCTCTTAAGTCACATATTGATATCGCCGCCGGGTTGGCCTGTGGTGATAATCCGATCGTTGTTTTTCATCCCGGTACGGCCAATCGTCATATTAGTAAGGAGCGAGCGCTTGATAATATTATGTATAATCTAAGTTCTGCTTTAAGTTACGCTGAGCGCAGGGGAGTTATTTTGACCTTAGAAAATATGCCCTATGCCCTACGTGCCAAACGACAATGTACAATGTTGGATCATTATGATTTTCAATATGTTTTTCGCCGGTTACAGCATAATAATCTTAAAATCACTTTTGATTGGGGACATCTTAATACACAGATAAGAAACAGGCAGTTTATGAAAAAACATGGCTTTACTGCTGACGACGCTCTCCGCTTCGAGCACATCAACGAGTTTATTGATAAGATGAAAGATAACATTGTTCATTGTCATACTCATTACAACCGCAGTCACTTTTTGAAAATTCCCGCCGATAGCAGTGAACACAAAAGAGATTACAAAAAGATATTGCTCTATTTATTTTATTGGACCGATTTGGTAAAGTTCTTTCGTGAGGGCTATAAAAATACTCCCGATGAACATTTGCCCTATACCAGAATTACCAGTGATCACCTTCTTTTCTACAAGAAGACAATCGAGAATCTAATCAACAATACAGCCATTCGCCAGTATGGTTATATTACCCATGAGTTGCCGCCCAAGAAGATTCTTAAATATTTCACTTTTCATCGTCAGGGAGTAATGGACAATGATGAATTTATCGAAAGTCTCCGAATTTTTAAAAGCCTGTACCAAAATAACCTAGACTGATTTTTATAAGTCGCTATAATGGCTTAATTAGTAATTAATAATAAAAAATATGAGTGATAATAAAGAGACTAAGAGAGAGGTGCCGAAAACAAATTCTTTCTGGGTGCCAGTAGCTATTGTTTTAGCGGGCGCTATTGTCGCTGGAGCTGTTGTTTATAGTGGTAATATTGATAATAGCAGCAGTCCTGAATTAACTGGTTCAGCCGAAGAAGCCTTACCAGAACCTCCGTCACCGCCCGAGCCAGGTACAGAAGAGTTCGAGGTGAGTGTGGATGATGATGCCGTCAAAGGAAGTAAAGATGCTAAGGTTCAAATAGTTGAGTTTAGTGATTATGAGTGCCCGTATTGCCAGAAAAATAGCGAAACTATCAAGAAAATAGCGGAGAAATATGGTGATCAGGTGGCTATTGTATTTCGCGATTTTCCTTTGGATTTTCACGCTAATGCTCAGAAAGCAGCGGAAGCAGCCGAGTGTGCGGGTGAACAAAACATGTACTGGGAATATCATGATCAGCTATTTGCCAACCAGGAAAGCCTAGACGTAGCCAGTTTGAAAAAATATGCCAAAGAAATAAAGCTCAAAACTTCAGTCTTTGATAAGTGCCTTGACTCTGGTCAACAAGCGGAGGAAATTAAAAAAGATGTTCAGGATGGTGTAGAGATAGAGGTGACTGGTACACCGGCCACCTTCATTAATGGTCGTAAGATCGGGGGAGCTTATCCTTACGAGGCTTTCGAGAAGATTATTGAAGAGGAATTGGCTAAATAGTGAATATATAATAAAAAAAATAAACCGGTCCAAGGCTCCTAGTTGGATCGGTTTTTGTTTTGTTGCACAGATGTTAGAGATCGCTAAACTGGTCAGCGACCTCCATCAGCCAGCCGCTTGAGGGGTGATCAACTAGGACTCTCCGCCCCTGGTCATCGTGGAGATAGACCCTACCATTAGTTTTTGAAGTATCCCACCCCGAGGGCAGTGTTACCTCGTAGCGACCCCAAACTTTTTCAGGCTCCACTTCGAAGCCGTGTTTTTCCAGGAGTGGCCGAGAATCATCGCCAGTTTCATTTATGGGTGAAAGCAACAACGGCTTGGACATCTGTGCTGTCTCCTTGAAAGTACTATTACTGTTGCTGAAAGGGCAAGTATCACTGGATGATATATGTTTAGCAAAACGGTAATATTTTGCAATATAAATTAATAAATATTGGCCAATACATTTTATTGTCTTAATATTTGTGCTACAATTGTGCCAATTATGATCAAAGATCAACTCAGCCAATTCATTAAATATCTCCTCGCAAGTAATGAAATCTACGGGCCAGTGCAGAAAGGTTCCGTTCTTGAGGTTGAGAAAATCGCCCAGCCGACAGAACTAGCTCTAAATGGTCAGCTAACTCATCATTCTTGGAAAAAGGTGTTTTTGCCGGCATGTGAGAAATTATTTGATTATAAAGGTTCTAGTTTGAGTGAGGCGATTAATGACTATCCGCAGCAAGTAGCCTTTGGCCTCACCACTTTCGATCTCAAGGCCTTAAATCTATTCAACCACGTCTACGAGAAAGATCCTTATTATCAGCGGCGCAAATGTAAAACATTACTCATCGGGCAAAGTGTAGCGCCTGAGCAAGACGCGCGAACTTTTAAAGTATTTACGGAAAAACTAGAAGAAGACATTCTCGAGCACTTAGAATTTGATATCTTCTTTGAGCAGCGGGGTGATAGCTTTCGGGTGATGACCGGTTCAGAAGAAGGACAGCGAGTGTTGGCTGATTTTGGCTATGATGATTACGAACATATCCAATTTGCCGGGCCGACTAAAGAAGAAGGGCTCAGCGCGCGCACGCTAGCGATCAAGGATCAACTGAAAAATCACCACGATCCGAAGATCTGGGAAAAGCTAGGTAAGAAATGTATTGAGTGTGGCAAATGTACCGTAGCTTGCCCAACTTGCTATTGTTTTCGCCTTGATGATGAGGCGGTGCTGACAGAAGGAGAAGGTAAGCGGACGCGTTGTTGGGATTCCTGCTTTTACCGCGAGTTTTCGCAGGTAGCGGGCGGACATCAATTTTTAACTGACACCGCTCAACGGATTCACTACTGGTATTATCATAAATTTGTCCGGATTCCGGAGCAGTATGGCCTGCCAGGTTGTGTTGGTTGCGGGCGTTGTACGCGCGCTTGTCCGGTGGGGATAGATATTAATGAGACATTGGCGAAGATAGTAAATAGTGATCCAGTGGGAGCTTTATAGCTGGTGAAGGCTGGTGAGGGATCAGTATTATTCTTTTTCTTGCTGCGGAACTCGCTCCGCTGAGGCGGAGCTCAGACACCCGCAGCTGTGAAAAAGAACAACACTAATCCCTTTAGAGTAATTGACACTAGTTATGAAAAATCAATATCAAACACAAGAGGCGAAGATAATCAAAATCACTCGGGATAGTGCTGACGTGAAGCTTTTTCGATTGGAGATGGTAGGTGGCTCTGTTGGCGCGCCTGAGTTTTATCCCGGCCAGATCATGGAAATATCGCTGCCCGGCTACGGTGAAGCGCCGGTGGCCTATTGTTCATCACAGAGTCAGCGTAAATATTTTGAAATCTGTGTACGGGAGATCGGGTTGTTAACGAAGCGTTTGCATGAGCTCAAGGTAGGCGACACTATCGGCGTGCGTGGTCCCTATGGCAATGGTTTTACGACGGATGTGATAAAGAAACGGAATATGCTTATTGTGGCCGGTGGTATTGGTATGATCCCTTTTCGCTCACTTTTAGAGACTGCCTGCGATAATCCGGACGAATATCCCAAAGACATTCAAGTATTTTATGGCAGTAAAAATAAAGAGGGATTGTTGTTTGAGAAAGATTATGATAAGTGGTGTCAGAAGATAGACATGCATCTGACGCTAGACGAAGGCAAGGAAGGCGAGAAAATAGAGGGCGTGTATTGTGATATTGGTCTGATCACTAAGTTATTTGAGAAAACAGAAGTCATCAAAGATGCGATCGCGATTGTCTGTGGCCCACCCGTAATGTGTAAATTTGTCGTCAATGAACTGAAGAAGCATGATTTCGCTGATGAGGATATTTATTTGTCCCTCGAACGACGGATGGAGTGTGGTGTGGGACAATGTGAGCACTGCGCAGTGGGGCCTTACTTTGTCTGCAAGGATGGTCCTATATTTAGTTGGGATAAGATTAAGGGTATCAAAGGAGCTATATAGTTGGATAAGGGTCAACATTATCCTTTTTCTGGTTGCAGAATTTTAATCCCGCCGAGGCGGGGCTCGCTCCGACAAAGTCGGGGCTCGGGCACCTGCAACTGCGAAAAAGAACAATATTAACCCTTTAATAGGTTAAAACGATATGTGTTTCGCAATACCGGTACAAATTAAAAAGCTCCTACCCGACGAGCAGGCAGAGGTCGAGCAAGGAGATAAGACGCTAGTGGTGAGCCTCAAGCTAGTGCCCAAGGCCAAGCAGGGCGACTGGCTACTTACCCAAGCTAATCTGGCGACTGAGAAGATATCGGAGGCTGAAGCCAAAGAAGTATTAGATTATTTTAATAAAGCTAAATAATATTGGCTCCCACTATTACTGCCCGCTCACTGTGAGCCTTCAGCTCCCAATGTTCGCTCGGCAGCAATAGCGGAAACCAATTAAAAATAATAATATGTCCAAAGGTATCAAATTAGCCTTCGCCACAGCTGTAATTAGTGGATTCGCTGTATTCTTCAACAAGTTTGCGGTCACCGGAAATATTGACCCGTATCAATTTACGACGCTAAAGAATGTGTTGGTGGCGGTCGTGCTTAGCTCAATTGTGTTATTGCCGCTAACTTGGCGGAAGTTGCGCGAGATTAAACGAGCCGATTGGTACAAATTATTGGCAATTGGCGTGATTGGCGGTAGTTTGCCATTTTTGTTGTTTTTTAAAGGGCTGAGTATGACTTCAGCGGCGATGGGCGGGTTTGTTCATAAGACACTGTTTATTTGGGTAAGTATAATGGCAATCGCGTTTTTGAAAGAAAAGATCAGTAAGGTGCAGTGGTTGGCTCTGGGAGTGATGCTGGTTGGTATCGGACTAGTGGTTGGCCTTAAAGCTTTTACCTTTGGTTGGGCAGAAATAATGATCCTAGGCGCGACTCTGCTGTGGTCGGTAGAAAACGTGATTGCCAAAAAGACTCTCAGCACAGTTGATCCGAAGATTGTGGCCTGGGCGCGAATGTTTTTTGGTTCCGTTATTTTGCTAATATATTTGTCTTTTACCTCGGGATTTGCTGGCATATCTACGTTAAATGGCGGCCAGTGGCTCTGGATCGGACTTAGTGTGCTGCTACTTAGTGGCTACGTGCTGGCTTGGTATCATGCCCTGGTTTATGAGAAGGCGTCAGTGGTGGCGAGCATCTTAGTGTTAGCCTTTCCGATTACAACTATTTTGGATGCAATTTATAAAGGAGTATTGCCAACACCGGACAAATGGCTAGGAATAGGACTGAGCTTGGTGGCCGTGGCTGTATTTGTGGCCTACACGTATCGATTAGAAAAGAAATCACCGAAACCCCATGTTGCCAGCCTCACCTAATAACGGCGCGGTTCTCTGTAGCCGCTACGCCTATATGCCCAATAAGCTGCAATATTGTGGCGGCGATGATAATTTGACGTTGTTTGAGTATGCGACACAGGGCGTTGAAAGTGTTCGAAATAATGGAAATGTTAGCGGGGAAAAGATTGAGGGATTAGTTCAAATACTGGAGGAGTTTGCGACGCTGTATCCTTATTTAAAGCTAATTGCCGGAGCGAATCATCTTAAAGATATTTTTGACCGCCGGGTGGCTGAAGCTTACTGGCTGGGAAATAGTTTACTGTTAGGAGTGCAAAAGAGCCAGCTGTACGAGCACCTAGTAGAGGCGCAAGAGCTGAAAAAAAAGCTCAAACCGGCATTGTTTAAGAAAGTAGTGGGCACGATTCCCGAAGGAGCCCTACCGCATCACAATTTTCACGTCATCAGTATCCCTAAGCGCACCGGCCATTATCCAGTCGAGCATACGGTGGAAACGATGGATGCCTGCAAGATTAGCTGGGGGCAGGTAAAGCAGGTAAATGACGGTAAGGTGTTGGTCAAGTATTATCCGCTAGTGCATGAGAACGGGCGGTTGGCGCTGGGTGAGGCTCAAGACAAATGGTGCCAGTGGCAGAAGAATGAGTCGAGTTTTGTGGCCGGCATTAAAATAAATGACTGGGTGACGATTCACTGGGACTGGGTCTGCGATAAGATCAGCGAGGCGCAGCGACATAATTTGCGCTACTATACAGAGTTGAGTATTAATTTGGCTAATTCATTTGTGATATAATTCCTGAGCTTGTCGAAGGATGGTTCGACAAGCTCACCATACAATATTATGAATAAAGATAAAAATAATCAGGCTGTCTGGGATAAATTGAGTAAGCAGTACTTTAACAATTTTGCCGGTAGTGATGAGATCGAACCAGAGGCAGCCGAGAATTTATATTTTGCTTGGCCAGTGATGGAAAAGTTTATTAAGGAGAATGTGAAGGATATGGACGGTCAGCGAGCGCTGGATTTTGGCTGTGGGGCGGGTGAGGTTTGTGAAAAATTAGCTGCTATGGGCCTGGCGACAACTGGCGTGGACTATTCAGAGGGTATGATTGACGCAGCGAGGAAAAATGTTGGCGACACAGTTGATTTACATCTGGGCGATAGCAAGAAAGTGCTTGAAATAGCGGCCAAAGATGGCAAATTTAATGTTATTGTATCAGTATTAGTGTTTCCGTTTATTGAAGAGATAGAGAGCGTCATGCGAGATCTGCAGCAGAGCTTAAATGAGGGCGGGCTGCTATGCTTTGCTGTGTTTAACGAAGAATGGGTGCGCCGGGCACTAGAGAATAATATCGACTACGAACAGCCGGAAGACAGTCAAGGAATAAGTAAATTAATCCTGAATTTTAGGGAAAATAGGCGGGTTGAGATATTTCATCGCAGCAAAAAGGAATATGACAATATTTTAGAAGGATTGGGCTTTGCTAGACTGCTTGAAGAATATCCGTTGTTTCCAGAGGAATTTATTAGCAAAGTGTATCCCGGCATGCCAGCAGATATCTCCGAATATATAATTTTAGGATATAAAAAGACATGAAAAATAAAATTGCCAAACCAAAAGTAGCCCTGATTGCTCTCTCCGACTGTGAAGGATGTGAATTTGCCATTCTCGATAAGGGAAAGCGTTTTTTTGAATTGACCGAGCGAGTAGAGGTGGTGGATTTTCATTTGATCGAGGAGCTGCCGGCCGAAGACAGCTATGATATTACTTTTATCGAAGGACCGCCGATTACCAAGGATAATTTTACAGATCTAAAGAAGCTACGCGAGAAGTCAAAGCTGGTCGTGGCGCTGGGAAATTGCGCGGCTGAGGGCGGGATGTTTAAGATAAAGAACTATCGTCGCGATGTTTGTAAGGCGGAGTTTGTCTATCCCGATGCTAAGGGCATTCATGACGAACTAGTGCAGCCGATCTCGGACTTTGTGAAGGTGGACTTTACTATTCCAGGGTGTCCGATCAACGCTGATGAATTTATTCGATTTACCTACGAGCTCTTGGCTGGTCGGATTCCTAAGATCCCACAGCGGCCGGTGTGCTATGAGTGTCAGATTCATGGGTTTCCGTGTCTCTTGCAGCAAGGTGAGCCGTGTCTGGGACCAGTTATATTAGGAGGATGCGAGGCCGTATGTCCAGGCGGAGGGATGATTTGCCAAGGGTGCCGCGGACCACTAGATAATCCCGATCCAGAATTTAAGAAGGTGCTGGAAAATGTGGCAACTCGTCAGCGCATTGAGGAGCTACTCGAAATATATGGGGTGAAGGAGAAGTTGGAAGGGGTACTTTTGTAGAAAAAATATAAACAATGTCAAAGGAAAAACATATCGATAAAATTAGAATGGAAGGAAAAGACAGAACGGCCGGGAACGAAGAAACGCCACCTGCGGAAAGTACGGAACTAAGAGAAGAAATTGATGTCGAGACTCGACAAACAGATAATAAAGAGCAGCGCAGGGATGCAGAAATAGAGGCTCTTCGGAATCGAGTTCAAGAAATCGGAGCTGACGATAAGGCACGGCATTCAATGGATCTTATAGGAGAGGGCGGAGAAAGTTTAGTATATGATGCTCAAGATGGTACAGTATTGAAAGTGGGAAAGCCTGGCTACCCGGTAGAATTTCTTCGCAGAAATGCTGAATTATTCGAGAGACTAAAGGAGCATATTGGCAAGTTTCTCCCCGAAACAGAATTTATTGAGGCTTTATCAGGAGACGACATACCCGATGAATTAAAAGGTAGGCCAGCTATGCGACAAACAAAGATAGAAGGAAAAGCACTCCATGAAATTACCGAAGAGGACTTGAATAATCCAAAATTACTTCGCAATCTCATAGAGCTTATGAATGGCGTACTTTCTTTTCAAGAAGCGGAAAAAGAAATAATAGATTTCTACGGCAAGGCTAGAGATTGGAAGCGTCCCGCCAATGCACTTGATTCAGCCAATATTAGAATCCAAGGTGACCAACCCTACCTTATTGATACTGGTCTTGTACCTTCAGAATTACAAACTGAGCAAGGACCAGTTAAAATTACCGTCTGGAACGCAGTTGCTGGTATAGGATGGGCCATAAAGGAACGAAGTGTTAAAAAATATTTCCAGCACATCGGGTTTGCTGCCAAAGCTCGATATGTCCAAACAGTTTATCGTATGACGTATGCTACAATATTTCGCAGTGGGATACGCTCTCTAGAAAAGAAGTTAGCAGAAATTGAGTCCGAGTAAAGTCATTTATTAGGGGGTGCTTTCGTAGGAGTTTTGATAAAAATTATTTAAAAGAAATTTAATGACTCGGTCGCAAATTCCTAGAAATTTAAAAAGAAAGATAATAGTCGAAGCTGGGCATAGATGCGCCATTCCAAGCTGTAGATTTCCAACAACGGAAATCGCACATATTGAATCGTGGACAAAAACAAAAGAACACAAATATGAAAATCTAATCGCTGTATGTCCAAACTGTCATACACGCTATGATAATGGAGAAATAGACAAGAAGTCTATGTTAATATATAAACAAAAGTTGATTTTCTTGTCTGACAGATATACAAAATTTGAATTAAATACCCTTAATTATTTAAGAGACAAAGAAAAAGTTATTGTGCGTGGGTATCTACTGGTACAGAATCTTATTGACGATGGGTTGGTTCAAAACGTAAATACAATTACTTATTTTACCTACAGCGATGGAATAAGAGAAGACACAGAATTTGTTAATATATTAACCGAGAAAGGCAAACAGTTTATAGATAATTGGATTAACAGTAAAAGCGATAAATTTGAGTATTAAATTAAGACAAACCACCCCCATGCCCTACCTAAAATACATCTCCGATAAAAATCTCTGCTCCGCTGTTGCCAGAGTAGTAGAAATAATCGAAATAGCCGAACATGATGCCGAAACTAAGCTATATAGTAATGTCCTAGACCCCTTTTCGGCTCTATTTCACGGAGTGACGCATTCAATTTCATATAAAGCCTGGGTCAGGCAAGAAAAGACTAGACAGATTCAAAAAACGATGCAAAACGCGATTGGTGATTTTCATCAAGAAATATTGGGCAACATAGTTGGCTGGAAGAATTTGGGTTTTAGCGGCGGCTTAGATGTCATCAATAAAAAAAAGAAAATCATTGCTGAGATAAAAAACAAATATAACACCACCAAAGGTAACCATAAGGTTGAGATTTATGATGCTATTAAGGAAAAAATAAAATTACCGGAATATAATGATTATGTCGGCTATTATGTGGAGGTTATACCTCGAGGGAAGAAAAAGTACGATAAGCCATTTACCCCGTCGGACAGCAAAACAGGAAAGTGCCGCCCAACTAGAAATAGAATAAGAATGATTGACGGAGTAAGTTTTTATAAATTGGCGACTGGAAGAAAGAATGCCCTACAAGAGCTGTTTGAAGTATTGCCACAAGTTATTGTTGATAAACATAAATATAAATTAAATTCGCAAGAGGCCAAAGAGTATTTTAAACTATTTGAGCTGGCTTTCTCCACAAAATAACCATTGCCTAGGCAAAGGTTATTTGATATAATGACGCTAGGTTAATTACTTAGCGTTTTTTAGATGAAAAATACCCAAAAATATTTAACTGCTGGTGAAACTGCAGCTTTACTAAGTATTTCAATTGATACGATTAGAAGGTGGGATAAAAAAGGTTTGATAAAATCATTCCGCGATGAAAAAAATGCTCGGATATTTGGCTTGGAGGAAATAAAAAGGATACAAAATAAAACCAAAGGCAAGAGCAAAAAATTTAAAATATTAAAAAATAGGGAAAAATCCCCATATACGGCGATTGAATTATTCGCTGGCGCTGGTGGAACTGCCCTTGGCATGGAAAATGCTGGAATTGAACATGTTTTGTTAAATGAATTTGATAAACATGCCTGCCAGACGCTGCGAACAAACAGGCCAGACTGGAATGTAATTGAGGATGATGTCAAAAACTTAAAATTTAAAAAAGGACAGGCTGATATTGTTCAAGGAGGGTTTCCTTGCCAAACTTTTTCCTACGCTGGTAAAAAAATGGGCTTTGAAGATATCCGTGGAACATTATTTTTTGAATTTGCTCGGTGTATCAAGGAAGTTAAACCTAAAATTGCCATTGGCGAAAATGTAAAAGGCCTACTAAATCATGATGGCGGCCGGACACTCAAGACAATGGTCTCCGTCTTAGAAAAACTTGGCTACAAAGTAAAATACAAGGTTCTTAGATCACAATATCTCGATGTATCACAAAAAAGGGAGCGCTTGATAATCATCGGCGTCAGGAAGGACTTAGATATCCCGATCGTATTTCCTCAGGAAAAAGACTATATAGTCACCTTGCGCGAGGCTTTGTACAAATGTCCCAAGTCCGAAGGCCAGAAATATCCCGAAAAAAAGCGTAAAATTCTCGAAATGATACCACCTGGCGGATATTGGCGAGAATTACCAGAAAAACTACAAAAAGAATATATGGGAGCTAGTTTTTATATGGGTGGAGGAAAAACAGGAATGGCCAGACGTTTATCATGGGATGAGCCATCATTGACTTTAACTTGCAGTCCCGCGCAAAAGCAAACTGAGCGTTGTCATCCCAAAGAAACTAGGCCACTGACAGTGCGGGAATACGCACGAATCCAATCATTTCCTGATAGCTGGAAGTTTGCCGGATCTATTTCACAGCAGTACAAGCAAATTGGCAATGCGGTGCCGGTGAATTTAGGTTATCATATTGGTGATACCGTTATTAAAATGTTAAATGGCGAGGTCACAGAAGAAATTGAAGAACCAGCTTACACTCAGCAGCAGATGTTTGCTTTTGCGCAGTAAAATATTATGAATAACAATAATCAAGCAATAAAACTAACCCCAATCGACAAAAGCAACTGGGAAGAATGTGCTGGTTTGAGCCATACTTTCACGTGATGATTTTAAGTTTTAACTTATTGACAATATGAATTTTACATCAGCTAACAAAGAAAATTTTGACCAGTGGCTAGCGATGGGATTAGCTTTGTGGCCAAAACATAGCGTGGAAAGCTTGAAAAAAGAATTTCAGGAGATATTAGAAAATAAAAATGAAAAAGTAGTACTTTGCGAAGATGATAATGGTGAACCCATAGCTTTTATGAATTTATCCTTGCGCCATGACTATGTCGAGGGTGCATTTTCCAAGCCAGTTGCTTATCTTGAGGGTATTTATGTAAAAGACAAATATCGTCACCAGGGTATTGCCAAAGAATTCATCAAAATAGCTGAAAAATGGGCGAAAAAAAACGATTGTCAAGAACTAGGATCAGATGCCTTGATCGACAACCTTGATAGCCATAAATTTCATCAAAAGCTTGGTTTTTCAAAAGCGAATACAATCGTGCATTTTATAAAGAAAGTTAATTAGTAATTATAAATTAAAAAAATAGGAGGAAACAAAATGGAGGGAAAATCTTCGCGATCAAAGAAGATTATTGTTAGAAGTGTGAATGTGAGTTTGTTCCATCACAAAAAGGACGATTATATCTCACTGACGGATATTGCACGCTATAAAGATTCTGTCAGAAGCGATTATATCGTGCAAAACTGGATGAGAAATAGAAGCACTATTGAATTTTTGGGGCTTTGGGAGAAAATTAACAATCCAGATTTTAATTCCATCAAATTCGATGGAATTAAATCTCAAGCTGGTCTTAATAGCTTTTCTTTAACTCCAAAGCGTTGGGCAAAAGAAACTGATGCTACTGGTGTAATTTCCAAAACCGGAAGATATGGCGGCACCTATGCCCACAAAGATATCGCTTTTGAATTCGCTTCTTGGATCTCGGCAGAATTTAAACTCTACCTAATTAAGGAGTTTCAAAGGCTTAAAGAGGAAGAAAATAAACGCTTGGCACTCGATTGGAATGCCAAGAGAATGTTAACGAAAATAAATTACCGAATTCACACCGACGCCATTAAAGCTCATATCATTCCCACCTTAGTCACCAAGAAGCAGCTAAATGTTGTTTATGCCAGCGAAGCCGATATCTTGAACACAGCTTTGTTTGGACTGACTGCCAAACAGTGGCGTCAGAAAAACCCACAACAAAAAGGTAACGTTCGAGATTATGCCGATGTTAGGCAGCTAGTTTGCTTAGCTAATTTAGAAAGCTTGAATGCAGAATTCATTCGACAAAAGCTTTCTCAGTCAGAGAGGTTGTGTCAGCTTAACCAAATTGCTATTGTTCAGATGAAGTCGCTGGTTGAGAATAAAGCAGTTAGTAAACTACAATAATTTATTTTTATTATGACCTCACCTAAAAGTCTTGCAAAATCAAATAAAATAGAAATATTCGAGGATTTCAAAATCCGAAAATACTTTAATAAGGAGAAAGAAGCATGGTATTTCTCCGTAATTGACATTGTAGCCGCTCTCACCTCCCAAAAGGACTACAAGAAAGCAAAAAGCTACTGGACAACACTGAAAAACCGTCTCAAAAAAGAAGGGAGTGAAGTGGTCACAAATTGTGACCGGTTGAAAATGCTTGCCCAGGATGGAAAAATGAGACTAACAGACGTAGCTGATGTAAAAACTATTTTAAGATTGGTTCAATCTGTGCCGAGTAAAAAAGCGGAACCCATAAAGCTTTGGTTAGCAAAAGTTGGCTATGAGCGGATGCAGGAAACAATTGATCCGGAGAAATCAGTTAATAGGGCTAGAGATAACTGGCAAAAACACGGTCGTAGTCAAAAGTGGATACAGCAAAGGATGATGGGGCAAGAGACTAGAAATAAATTAACGGACTATTGGAGTAATAATGATATCAAGAAAGGTGAAGAATTTGCGATTTTGACAAATATTATTCATGAAGAATGGAGTGGATTGTCAGTTAAAGACCATAAAAAGATTAAGGCATTGAAGCGAGAGAATTTACGTGATCATATGAATGAGGCAGAGTTGATTTTTACCGCTTTGGCCGAAATGTCGACTAGAGAAATTGCTGAGAGCATGAAGGCGAAAGGAATGGAGAAAAATAAAATAGCCGGCAAAAAAGGTGGTGGAATTTCCCGAAAAGCTAGAGTTGAGCTAGAGGAAAAGACAAATAAAAAGGTTGTGAGTGGCGGTAATTTTTTAGAGAATAGGACGAAAAAGAAAAAGTTTAGAAGTAAGAATCTATTAAACTAGCAGGAAATACTTACTCCATTTATCACTGGACAAGCCGTAGGAGTAAAGATGTTTATCCAACAATATTATGGCAGAATTAAAACCAGGAAAATATAAGCATTACAAGGGCAAGCTATACGAAGTTATCGGTCTGGCTAGACATAGTGAGACATTAGAAGAATTAGTAGTTTACAAAGCACTTTATAACTCAAGCGAATTTGGGAATAATGCCCTGTGGGTAAGACCTAGAGCCATGTTTCTAGAAACTGTCGATATTGATGGGGAAAAGGTACCTCGCTTTGAATTTATTGGATAAAAAACTTCACCTAACCTATGCACATCAAAGACTTACAAACAATCCCCGGCGTTGGCAAAAGCATTGCCCAAGATTTTGCAAACATTGGAATTAATAAAGTTGCGGATTTGCGCGGGAAAGATCCCGAGAAGTTATATCGTAAAATTTGCGCTCATCAAGGATGCCAAATAGATCGTTGCGTTCTTTATGTTTGTCGCTCCTCGGTGTATTTTGCCGAGCATAAAAAGCATGATCCGGAAAAATTAAAATGGTGGAACTGGAAAGATTAAATGTTATACTTCAATAATATCAATATAACTAAAAATATATGGGAAAGACTTGTATCTCATGTGGAATGCCACTAAACAACAAAGAAGATTTTGGCATCGAGACTGAAATGGGACCGCTGTGTAAATACTGCATCAATGAAGATGGTAGCGTTAAGGCCTGTGCTGAAATATTTACCGGTGGAGTAAAGTTTTTTATGGACGCTATTCCTGGCACAGATAAGGAACTGGCCGAGAGAATAACACGTAAAAATATGTCAATCCAACCCTACTGGCAAGGAAAAGAAGAAGAGTGCCTGAAGGGTGATCAAGCTACAGACGAAGAATTTCAAGAAGCCTTAGCTAAGCTATAAGCAAAAAATAATGAAAAATATCAAAATCGGCCTCCTCTTCGGTGCCTTGGCCGGAATTCTAGACGTAATCCCAATGATCTTTCAGGGTCTAAGCTGGGACGCTAATCTATCCGCTTTTTCCATGTGGATGATTATTGGTTTCTTTCTTGCCACCACCTCCCTTAAGTTAAACAATATCGTTAAAGGTATTTTATTCTCGTTTCTTTGCTTGATTCCAGCTGGTATAATAATTGCAGCTCAAGAGCCAATAAGCCTAATCCCAATTTCTATTATGACGTTGATCTTGGGAAGTTTGTTAGGGTATTTTATTGGACGTTTTAAAAAGCTGCCTAATAAATAGTTAGCATGTTTTTACAGGAAATTGTAAACACTAGCCCTCTAGAACTTATCGCTGGCTTTGGCTATTTGGGGGGGCACTGGCTTCTGTCGAAAAAGAAAATAGCTGGTTGGGTTGTGAAGATTATCGGCGGGATAGCTTGGATTATATTTCTGCTTCAAAACGGAAACAATATTTTTGGCGCTGTAACAGTGGTGGTAGTGGTCGCAATGATGTATGGTTTCTATAAGTGGAAAAAAGATAGATATCGTCAACATACTAAAATAGACACGTTTTTCGAAATATTAGCGATTTTAGTGGCAATGTTCATGATATTAAGATTTGCCCTTTCGGGTGTGTATAATTTAAGTCCAATATTCGAAGCCATAATTGTTTCGGCAGAAATACTTAGCACCATTTTATTAGCACGGAGAATAATTTACGGTTGGTATTCATGTATATTGATGAGTTTGATGGCCGGTATCTTGGTAATTTTTATTAATGACGATCGAGCATTGTTGTTGGGCATTTTAGAGCTAGCATCGATTTATTTTTATTGTCAGGGCATTAGAAATTTTTCCTCTAAATAAATTAACTAGATAGGAAGAATAAATATGAAAAAAATATACCTAGCGATAACTATTTTAAGCCTACTTTTTTTAGTTGGATGTTCAGTTAACTCTAATGACCAACAAGAAGAAACTAAATCAGATGAAAAAGTAAGTGAGGAGCCAAAAACAGAAGAACCCTTAGGAGATAAGTGCGCCTACGATGCCCCAGAAAATTGTGATAAAAGTTGTACTAAAAATGAAGAATGCAAGCCACTTACTCCCAAAGCTTGTATTAATGTCAATGAAGAGAATGCAAGCGATATTAGTATTAGTTTCTATTCTTTGCCTGACTGCACTTGTGAAAACAATCAATGTGAAGTAGTGGAAGAAAATCCAACCAAATCTTTTAGTGCGGCTGACTTAGCCGGCGTTGACCCAAATTTCTCTTTTCAGGTTGACATCCCAGAAAATTGGCAGGCAGAGTATGTGGCTGACTCTCAGGCTATTAATTTCTATGACCCCCAAGCAACGGGTGAAAACAATTTGGAAAAGTCACAGGTTTTCGTAAAATATTTTAGCGCTTCTTCCTTCCAGACACTCAATACGGTATATATTTTTTCTGAAGAGGAGTTGACAATAAATGACCGTCCCGCCGTTCGCTATAACATTATGAAAAAAAGAGGAATAGACGATTTTCCTAATCAGCCGGCTTGGCGCAGTGATCAACATTTTGTCACCGACATTCGCTCAACCGATGATAATCCAACTATTTTTTATGTTTTTGCCCGCCGGCCAGATTTAGATGAGACAGAGTTTACTGAATTTATTTATTCGGTCAAGTTTAAGTAAATCATACTTATTAAAATAAAATATATTCATGCCAGAATTCAAAATAAATCACATCGACAAGATTGAAGGTCACGCTGGTTTCATTGGCAAGATCATCGACGGCCAGATGGACGAGGCCAAGCTGGAGCTGCAGATGGGCGTGCGTCTCTTTGAGCGGATGGTGCTGAATCGTCCCTACAAAGACATCCCGGTAATCGTCGCTCGCGTCTGTGGTGTTTGTCCGGTAGTACACCATCTCACGGCTATCAAGGCACTGGAAAATGCCCTCGATGTCACTCCCTCCGAACAAACCATTAAGCTGCGCAAGCTCATGATGTATGGACAGTTTATTCAAAGTCATAGCTTACATGTCTACTTTTTATGTTTGTCGGATTTCTTTAACATTAAACACGACGTTGAGCTGATTAAAAAATTCCCGCGTTTTACCGAAATGGCACTGGAGGTACGTGACTTTGGTAATGAGTTGATTAGAATTATAGGTGGGCGGACAGTTCATCCGGTGTCGTCTCTGGTGGGTGGGTTCTTGAAGCTACCTAACCGAGCTGAATTACAAAAGCTACAGGATAAATATTCGAGCACTTTGCAGGCTTGTGCAAAGCTAGGTGAGTTATTCGGTGAGTTGGACTATCCAGAATTTGAGCGTGAGAGCGAGTATGTGGCGCTGCATGACGAGGACGAATACGGACTATATCAGGGTAATATTACAAGCGATAAGGGTCTTAATGTCGAACCTGATGGCTATGAGGCGGAGATAAAAGAGATTCACCGGCCCTATGAGGTAGTCAAGCGGGTAATGCGCAATCAAAAGCCGATTTTTGCTGGTGCCTTGTCGCGCATTAATCTTAACCATGATCAGCTTAGTCCGGCGGCTAAAAAATTATGGGATGCAGCTGGTATCAAAACACCTTGCTACAATTCTTTCTACAACGTCATGGCTCAAGTGGTCGAGATAGTTCATTGTCTGGAGGAATCAAATAAATTACTTGGCGAGGTCTTAGACGCCGAATATGGTTCTGACCGCGTTAAATTCAAATTCAAAGCGGGCAAAGGCGCCGCTTGTATCGAGGCTCCACGTGGAACATTGTATCACTGGTATCAACTGAGCGACAAGGGCGTAGTCGAAGCATCGAATATTATTACTCCTACCGCCCAGTTTATTACTAATCTTGAAGAAGACGTTAAAGCCTATTTCCCGGCCACGGCCAAAATGGATAAAGCGGAAAAGGAGCGCAAGATTAAAATGCTGATCCGCGCTTACGATCCGTGTATTACTTGTACCGTTCATTAATTATATGCATGACCTTCACGCTGCTGACCGAATTCTCAAAAAAGTCTTAGAATTCGCCGCCAGCAAAAAATTGACTAAAATAACAGACATCTACGTTGATCTGGGGGTTGTTATTGAACACGGCGAGGAAATATCGCCTGATAATTTTAAGTTTAACCTCGATCAACTCAGCCAGGGAACAATTGCCGAGGGAGTCAAAGTGCATCTGAAGAAAACGGGCGACAAATATATAAGGCTAGATAAAATTAAAGGAGAATAATGATCCCATATCACCCCATAACTGAAATACCGCTTGGGCCAGTCAGTATTAAAACCTGGGGTCTAATGGTTGCTCTCGGGTTTTTGGCAGCATTACTGGTAGGTATTGCCGAGACCAAACGTCACCAGATCAAATCTGATCACATGTATAATATCATGCTGCTGGGTATTATTTTCGGCATGTTGGGTGGCCGGCTTTTGTATGTCATTATCCACTGGAGCCATTATAGCCAGAATCTAATAGGTATTTTCAAGCTTTGGGAAGGAGGAGCGATATTTTACGGTGGCTTCTTTCTAGCTGCTGCCGCGATTGTTTTCTATTTCCGTAAACACAAACTGCCAACTTGGCGAATGGCGGATATCTCAGCACTGGCCATTGCTGCCGGCATCTTTGTTGGCCGCATTGGCTGCTATCTGATAGGCGACCATATGGGAAAAGTGACAGATTTTGTTACTGGTGTAACTTATTATGGCGAGATCCGACACAATACCGCCATGTATTCTAGTTTAGTTGGTCTAATATTTTTTCTCGTCATCTGGCCACTGCGGAAGAAAATAAAGACGTCGGGGGTAATCATTTCTCTATTTCTAATTTGGTACAGCTTCACCCGTTTTTTTATTGATCAGCTGCGAGATTTTGATTGGCGTGTTTATGGACTGACTGGGTCACAATATCTGTCAGTGGTAATATTATTGTTTGGTATTTATCTTTTAGCTCAAAGATTGTATAGAAATAAAAAACCCTTCGCTTAATTTATCGTATAGCGAAGGGAAATGTGCTGGTTGACTGAGGAGAGAAAACTACTCCCTCATCGCCTCCAACCGTACTTCGGCCTCCTCGGACAGCTCCAGGTCATCGGGGTTCGTGCGTGAGTCGATGACAAACTGGAGGTCTGCCTCGGACAAGTCCTCATGCTCGAGCATGGCTGCCAGGGCGGTGCCACCCCAGTAGCTGTGGGTCTCGTAGGTGCTGCCGCAGGCCACCAGGAGTTGGTTGATGAACTCCTTCAGACGAACAACGTTGTCTCGGTTGATCCTGACGAAAGCTCCGACTAATCGTCCCTCCAGCTCAATCCCCAGCTCGGCCTCGAGGAAGATCTCCCAGCCGATGTCGTTGAAGAAGAGCTCATCACCCAGCTGGGCGATGAGCGCATCGTCGCCGGCGTGAACCTCCACGAACGCCACCAGAGCTGCCTTGGCCTTAGGGAACTCCAGGTCAGCGAGTTCACTCAGCCACTCCGGATTTCCCAGATCGATCACTTGTAGCATTATCCTCTCCTCAGCTAGAATCAATACAGCCCTCAATCGCTATTTATAGCAACTAGAGACTGTATTGATTCGTGCCGTTTTGAAGAGCATTCTTCCCTGTGTAGCACTAATTACTATTTATGTCAATTTAATATCCTGGCATATCAAAAAACTTCTCACAATATATTGAGCTTTCTCGTATATTTGCTATATTAGAAGCAAGTTATTTTTTATTATAAACGCAGAAAGATGTTAAAATACAAACTTTTTACGTCACTAACATTAACTGGCCTAGTAGCAACACTAGGTATTTTAGTAAGCTCTCAGGATGCCTTCGCTTCCGAAGGCCGCGCCCCTGAGGTCAAAATCTACGACACTGACAACAAACATCTCAATAATACCTTCATGGCCTTTGACAGCGGTTTCCGCGGTGGCGGTAATGTAGCGATCGGTGATGTTGATGGTGACGGCACCGAAGAAATTATCGTTGGGGCTGGTCGTGGTGGTGGTCCGCAAGTGCGGATTTTTAACGCTCAGGGACAACCTACTGGTTTTAGCTTTTTCCCTTTTCATCCCGACTTTCGGGGAGGGGTAGATGTCGCTGCTGGTGATGTTAACGGTGATGGCAAGGACGAAGTAATTGTTTCTCAAGCCAGTGATGGTCAAGCTTGGGTAAAAGTATACAAGGCGGACGCCGCTAAGACGATCGTTGGCGAATTTTTAGCTTATGATCCTGGTTACAAAGGCGGGGTTCATGTCGCCGCTGGTGATATCAACGGTGATGATTGGGATGACATTATCACTGGCTCCGGGCTTGATTCTACTTCTCATGTTAGATCATTTAACGCTGTTGGGGGATTTACTGGCTTAAGTATATTTCCTTTCGAAAACGATTTCCGGGGCGGAGTCGACGTGGCGGTGGGCAATGTTGATGGTGGTGATGAAGCTGAGATTATAGTGGCTAAGAATACTTTTGGCACTGGTCAAGTTAAAGTATATAAGTCCGATGCTTCAAAGAGAGTGTTGGGAGATTTCCTCGCTTTCCCCGCAGGACACAAAGAAGGGGCAAATGTAATCGCTGGTGACATTGATCGCGATGGCGAGGACGAGGTAATTGTTGGTTCCAATGGTAATGGTCCTCATATTAGAACTTTTGAGGCTCACGGTTATCCTAAAACTTTAGAAATTGTGCCCTATGAGCAAGATTTTCGGGGGGGTGTAAAGATAGCAATTGGTAATATTGATAGCAGTAGTGCGACTGAGATTGTGGCCATACCGGGTCGGCGGGTTTGGGAAGGCCGCAAAGGAATCTATAAATACATTGAAGTAGATATTTCGGAACAGAAATTAGAGGTCTATAAGGGTGGGCGAAAGAAAAATGAGTTTTCAGTTTCAACTGGAATAGCTAAATACCCTACGCCAGTTGGTGATTTTAATATCCATACCAAATTGGTCAGCGATGATATGGAGTGGGAATACGGTCCTGATCATCCAGATAACTATGACATTAAGGGTGTCCCTCACGTAATGTATTTTAACGGTGGCTATGCTTTACACGGAGCGTTTTGGCATAACAATTTTGGTCATCCAATGAGTCACGGTTGTGTTAATATTTCTTTACCCAACGCCGCTTGGTTGTATAATTGGGCAGACGTGGGTGATCAGGTATACGTTAGACAATAATTAGAACTCAATTTACCCATGTCTACTCGCGCCAAAATTTGGTTAACTTTTTTAGGAATATTAGTGTTAGCTGGCCTGGCCGGCCTGGTTGACTGGCCCAAAGGTCCTAATATAAATCTAAATTCCGTCAAGATCCCTTATGAAAAGGAACTAAAAGTTCACCTTGGTTTAGATTTGCAAGGCGGAGCGCATTTGGTTTATCAAGCTGATTTGTCCAATGTACAACCAGAAGATTACGACAGTTCGATGGAAGGCGTGCGTGATGTAATCGAGCGGCGGGTAAATGCTCTCGGAGTCTCTGAACCGGTCGTCCAAACTGTCCAGGCAGGTGGTCAGCGCCGTTTGGTAGTTGAGCTGGCTGGCGTGACTGATATCAGCCAGGCGATTGCTGCTATTGGTGAGACTCCATCATTAGATTTTCGGGAACAAATAGAAGACCCCACCTCGGGAGAAGAAGCTAATACTACCATTGAGGAAATAATCCCGCCCAACACCGAGGAAGGAAATAATGAAGCCGCCGGAGGGGAAGCCGCCGCCGAGACAACAAGTGAAACGACCACTACCGCTACTCCAGAAAATATAATTGATACTAGCAAACTAAAAATAGAAGGCGAGGGT